>Ga0306925_10000067_pt1 | contig 51426 bp, 47 predicted proteins | sample flu12Cox44000176_FD_203755 | JGI IMG/M metagenome (GOLD analysis project Ga0306925, IMG submission 203755) | Lab enrichment of tropical soil microbial communities from Luquillo Experimental Forest, Puerto Rico - flux8day.12C.oxic.44.000.176 (v2)... | ecosystem: Environmental > Terrestrial >... | reverse complement strand
TCAGATTGAAGCTCTCGAGGCCGAGCTTGTCGGCCGCCAGCGCCATCGTCGATGCAAGCTGCGCCATATCGCGCGTGCGGGTGTTCTCCGGCGACTGCCCAAACCCCGGCATTTCGAATGCAATGACCCGAAACTGCTGGCTCAGCAGATCATGCGCCGGTGTGAGTCGCAATCCGCCGGCGCCATGCAGATGGACCAGCGGTGCCCCCTGCCCCGCCTCCATATAGCGTATGCGGAAGCCGTCGGCCTCGACAAAGCCTTCAGTGAACATCGCGGATCTCAGAAGAAAATGCTGACGTTTTTCGCCGACAGTACGTTCTGGTCGAGGGTCAATTTGCGGCGGGCGATCTTCAACGCGCCATCGACCCTCCGCAGAACGTCTTGCCGCCCGCCGACATAAAAGTCCTCTTCGCTTTCAGCCCGGCTGCGGTAGACGATGAAATTGGAATAAACCTTGAGCTCCGCGGCCGCATCGCCGGGCGCCACCTCGATATTGGAGAGCATATGGCGGGTGCGTGACGGCGGGTCCTCCGCCCAGGCCATGCCCGTATCGAGCCGGGCAACGCGCCCGGCAAGCGTCTCCTTGTTCTCATCGAGGATGGCGAGTTCGTCTTCCCTCGTCTGATCGTCCTCGACATAGCGGTTGGGGCTGAGGATGGCGATTGCCTTGCTCGTTCGTGGGTAACGATTGGTCCTGGCACCCATCCAGTAGCGTACGTCGTCGGTAAACAGCTCGAGCCACTCGTGAAAACGCCGGTCATCCAATAGCCGGGCTTCGCGGTAGAGGAATTGCTCGACCTCACGGACGATCTCGTCACCCATGGTTCGCTCCTGCCCATCCATTCTTGCGTGGTACGTCGGACCAGCTTTCGGCTTTCATCAGCTGAGCCCAGCGGCCGTAGAACTGGCGATGATTGCTCTCGCTCATCCGGAAATCGCTGGCCCAGGCGTTGAGCCCCTCGTCGAACCGCTCGTGTCCGAGCCCCATCTGCGTATTCAAGAAGGCCCGCCGGGACACGACACCGCGGCAGGTGCGAGTGCACTCCTGCCAATTGTCCATATCGTCTTGCTCGAAAGTGCCGGACGGGCTGAAGCCGCGCACTCCCGCCAAACGGATGGCTTCCTTGACGTGCGCTGGGGCGGCCTTGTCGGTGTAGACCCACGACCATACCTCGGTCTTGTCGGGGCCGCGCGGCTGCCACACCCGGAAGGTGCGCGAGGTCGCGCGCAGCATCGAGAAATTCGGGAACATCGTGCCGACAATCGGGTTGATCACGGCCGATCGGGCGCCCAGGCGCTTCTCGACCTCCGGACGGATCTGTTTCTCGTACTCCAGAATCTCGGGCACCGGAGGGTCGGACACATCGTTCGGCCCGAAGCAGATCAAGACGTGGCCATTGCCAGGTGACACCAAGCTGCCTTTAGTCTCTGGTTTGACGCTGGCGCCCGAGTTGAAACCGGTCTCGATCGCCGAAAAGTGGCTCCACTGCACATGGTAGGAATCGCCGCCGAAGTTTTCAGCCGGGAATTTCCAATTACACGGCATGACCCATTTGTGCATGCCGCCGATGACCTCGATGCCGCCCTCGCGGCGGTCGAAGAAATTGTCCAGATACCAGGTCATCTCACCGAGATACTCGCGCAACGGCGGCGCCTGCGGATCAAAGGTGGCAAAGTATAGCCCTTTGTAATTGTCCAATTGCGCCACTGGGGTGAGGCCCCAGCGCTCCCGGTCCAATTCGCTGTGATAGGCTTCTTTGAGATAGGGCACGCCAGTGAGGCGACCGTCATTGCGGTAAGTCCAGCCGTGATAAGCGCAAGTGAAACTCGCGGCATTGCCGGCATCGGCGCGGCAGAGGCGATTGCCGCGGTGGCGGCAGACATTCAGAAACGCGCGGACCGTCCCCGCGCTGTCGCGCACCACCAGCACCGGGTCCTCGCCCATATAGGTCGTGAAGAAGTCGCCCGGCTCCGGGATCTGGCTCTCGTGGCACAGGAAGAGCCAGCAGCGGGCGAAAATCCGCTCCTGCTCCTCTTCGTAGATCCCCTGCTCGATGTAAATGCGACGGCTGATCAGACCGCGATCGGCATCGACGAGACCACCAATATCTGCTCCCACATGACCCTCCTCAGTTTTTTGCGCCGATTGCGGCCCAGCTGTCGGACGACATTAGCCGGGCCCAGTGCCGGTAGAAACCTCGGTGATTGATTTCGCTGTAGCGATAGTCGCTGGCCCAGGCCTTCAGATCTTCGTCAAAATGTTCGTGTCCGAGGCCCATCTCGTAGCTGAGGAAATCGCGCCGCGCTACCACCCCGCGTCCCGTTTGGGTACACCCTTGCCAATTGTCCATATCGTCTTGCTCGAAGGTGCCCGACGGGCCGAACACCCGCACGCCGGCCAGGCGGATGGCTTCCTTCACCTCGGCGGGGGCGGCTTTGTCGGCAAAGACCCAGGCCCAGACTTCGGTCTTATCCGGGCCCCGCGGGTGCCAAACCCGAAAGGTGCGCGAGGTAGGCCGCAGCATCGAGAAATTGGGGAAGAGAGTGCCGACGATCGGCTTGACGAGGCCCAGGCGCGGGCCGAGGCGCTTGGACATTTCCGGGGCGATTTCCGCCTCGTAAGCTAAGATTTCCGGCGCCGGCGGATCGGCGACCATATCGGGACCGACCCCGATGACGCAGTGACCATTGCCCGGGGAGAGCATCACCCCTTTCGGATCCGGCTTGACGCGAAAGTCGCCGCCCGCCCCCGTCTGGATGGCCGAGAGATGGCTCCATGAGGTGTGGTAGCCATCGCCGCCAAAATTCTCGGCAGGGAATTTCCAGTTGCACGGCATGACCCATTTGTGCATGCCGCCGATGACCTCGATGCCGCCTTCGCGGCGGTCGAAAAACGTATCGAGATACCAGGTCATCTCCCCCAGATATTCGCGCAGCGGCGGCGCCTCTGGGTCAAAGGTGGCAAAATATAATCCCTTGTAATTGTCCAGTTGCGCCACTGACGTCAGGCCCCAGTGCTCTCGGTTCAACTCGCCGTGATAGGCTTCCTTGAGATAGGGCACGCCAGTGAGGCGACCGTCATTGCGGTAAGTCCAGCCGTGATAGGCGCAAGTGAAACTCGCGGCATTACCGGCATCGGCGCGGCACAGCCGGTTGCCGCGATGGCGGCAGACATTGAGAAACGCGTGCACTTGGCCGGCGCTGTCGCGCACCACCAGCACCGGGTCCTCGCCCATATAGGTCGTGAAGAAATCGCCCGGCTCCGGGATCTGGCTGTCGTGGCACAGAAAGAGCCAGCAGCGCGCGAAAATCCGCTCCTGCTCCTCTTCGTAGATCCCCTGCTCGATGAAGATGCGGCGGCTGATCAGACCTTTGTCGGCGTCGACCAGTTGCTTCATATTCATTGCCATCGATACCTCGTTAGTTCTGGTTCAGCTGCGGCGGGGTACGCGGAGGGTTGCTCCGGCGTCTACGGTCAGGATCGTGCCAGTGATGCCTCTGGCGTTGGTTCTGGAGGACAGAAATACATAGGCGCCCGCGAGATCGCCGGGGGCGAGTGCAATCTGCAGCGGGTTGCCAGTCCGCAACCGCTCCTCGGTGTCGGGATTGGCGAAGTGGGAACGGTCATCCTGGCGAAGAACCGAGAGGCCGCGGAGATCCGTCATCGTGCCGCCCGGCGCGACGCCGTTCACCCGGATGCGCGGCCCCAATTCCACCGCCAACTGGCGGATCAATCCGACGACCGCGTGTTTCGAGGCGGTGTAGAGAGGCCCGCCGCCGCCCGAATTCGAGCCCGCCACCGACGCCGTAAAGACCATCGACCCTTCGGTCTTCATCAACTCGGGCAATGCTGCCTTGGCGCCGAAGATGCATCCTTTGACATTGACTCCGAAGAGTTCATCATAGGCCTCGGCAAGATTTTCTTCGGGAAATTCGGTGAGGGACAAGTAACTGTCGAACACCCCCGCATTGCCAACGAAAATGTCGAGCCGGCCAAAAGCGCCCACAGTTTCCGCGACAGCTCGTTTATTGTCGGCAAGCCGGGTAACATCGCCGGTGACCGTGGCCACAGCATGGCCGAACTCCGCCCGCAGCTCTTCGGCGCGAGCAGGAACGCGATCGAGAACACCGACCCGTGCCCCCTCAGCAATGAAGCGGGCAACCACCGCCCGCCCGATGCCCGAGCCGCCGCCTGTGACCAGCGCTACTTGTCCGTCGAGCCATCCCATTTTGGGTCCTCCCGTGCAACTCCCACGCCAATTTAGCCAGATCGTTCAACGGCGGGCGATCAGCCGATCTTAGATGCCCAAGGCGTGATTTGAAATAGCCCCGTAGCCGCCGCTTGGGATTGTGACCCTGCAGCGCTATGCTGCCGGGGGCGCCCTTCGCGTAAGGAGAAAATCGTGACCGCAGAGCTGATCTCGTGCGACGACCACATGGATCTCGGCCAATTGCCCGCGGATTTGTGGACGACCCGGCTGCCCGCGGCGCTGCGCGACCGGGCACCGCACATTGAAGAGCGCGATGGTCAGGCGGTCTGGGTGTGCGACGGCAAGATGTGGGGCAGCTGGGTTGGCAAATCTCTCAGCAACGAACAGCTCGCGCGGCCGAAGCCGATCTACAACGCCTTCGACCGCGGCGGCGTCCTTGATCAGAGCGCGCGCCGCCCGGCCGTCGCCGAGCTGCGGCTCGAGGACATGGATCGCGACGGGGTCCAGACCCAGGTCATCTTTGGCCCGATCTTTCAGATCTCGACCGACGACCCGGTGCTGCGGGTCGCTTGCTACCGGGTCTACAACGACTGGCTGATGGAGTTCTGCGCGGCCGCACCCGACCGGCTGATCGGCGTGCCGATGCTGCCCGAAACTCCCGAGGGCGCAACCGAGGAATTGCGCCGTCTCGCCGCCAAGGGCGGGGTGCGTCAGGTCAACCTGATGATCGCCCAAATCAAGCCGAAACTCGACGACCCCGTGTGGGAGCCGCTGTGGCAGGCGCTGGAAGAGACCGGCATCATCCTGTCATGGCACATCACCGTGTTTCTTCCGGTACCGGGCAGCCGCGCCGCCGGCAAGGCTGCCAGCGTGTTTGAGAACACCAAAGGGTTCCTCAACAACTTCCTCGAGCCGTTTGTCGATCTGTTTGCGTGGGGCATTCTGGAGCGCCACCCGATGCTGAAGATGGTCATGGCCGAGGCTGGCACAGGCTGGCTGCCTTGGCTCGTCCAGGAACTCGACTACCGGCACTGGCGGCTATGGGAAGCCAAGGAGTTCTGGGCGGACAAGGGCGGCAGCCAGCTGGAAACCAAGCCATCCGAGCTGTTCAAACGTCAGATCTATGCGACCTTCCAAGAGGATCACGCGGCGATGTCGCTGATTCCGTTTTTCGGCGAGGGGCATCTGCTCTGGGCATCGGATTACCCGCACCCCGACAGCGTTTGGCCCAATTCGAAGGCCGCAATCGAGCGGCAGATGCGAGACCTCTCCCCCGAGATGCGGCGGAAACTCACCCACGACAATGCCGCAAAGCTTTATGGCTTGGTGTGAGCGCCCGAGAGGCCATCCCCTCGAAAACTGACCTAGATTGGCTTGAGCGGCGGGAGGATCGCCTCTGGGTCGAGGCCGAGCTCGAAGATGCTCATGTTCCACAGGCAAAAATCGGCCTGCGGCGGCTGAATCGGGGCAATCGCCCCGTCGCGAAAGAGCTGCTCGAGGCGTGAGCCCCTAAAGATGCCGTGCGCGCCCCCGAGCGTCAGCGCCGTGCGGGTGATCCGGGTGACGGCTTCGCCTACCATGTATTTGGCGCGGTAAAGTGCCGCCGTCGTTTCCGGGGTCGGCCCCTGCGTATCGCTGAGCCACGCGGAGTGGTACGTCATGAGCCGGGCGGCTTCGAGGTCGACGCTCATCTTTGCCACATGGCGGCGAACATCGGGATGGTACGCCAGCGGTTGCGCATAGCCTTGCGGCTGCCGCGCGTGCACCATCCGCCGTACCTCGTCATATGCGGCGGCAGCCACTCCCAGGTAAACCGCGGTATACGATCCCCAAAACCAGTTCAGATGATCATGCCGAAATGGCCCGATGTCGTCGGCTTGAAAGACGACCGCACTTTCCGGGACCCAGCACTCGTCCAGGATCAGCGAGTCACTACGCGTCGCGCGCATGCCCAGCGTATCCCAGTTTGCATTGACGCTGCGGCCCTCTGCGGCCCGCGGCACCAGCAAGATGATCCCAGCCGAGGGGCTTTTGGCCTCATCTGGATAAGCCATGACCATGCAGTAGTCCGCCGCTTCGAGCATGGAGGCGAACATCTTGCGGCCAGTAATGCTGTAGCCGCCATCGGCGCGCTGCGCGCGGGCGGTCAGCGGCCGCCCTCCGATCAGTGAGGTCGTCCCAGGCTCGGAGAAATTTCCAGCGATCAGCTTACGTTTCTGCACCACCAGTTCAGCGATGCGCCGCTTTGTATCGGTCGTGACCTCGGCGCTTTCCAGCACCGGCATCACGACGGAGGCATGCATATTGAAGGCGAGCGCAGTAGACGGGCAGCCCTGCGCCAATGCCTCGAAGGCAAGCGTATGACTGAGCAGACCGACACCGGAGCCGCCCCATTCTTTGGGAACGGTCAGTTCGTAGAACCCCTCCTCACGCAACCGCTCGTAGTTCTCGGTCGGGTGGGTCGCCGCGCGGTCGTGATCTCCCGACCGAGTAGCAAAATCGGCTGCTAGACTCCGGCAACGTTGTTGCAGCCGCTTTTGCTCCTCGGTGATTCGAAAATCCACCCGCCGCGCCGCTCCCGACCGAGCGCTCTGCTCAGCCGCGCGCTAAGGCATAGACCTGTGTGCCTCCGGGAGGCGACGGGAGGGTGATCCAGCTCTCGCCGCCATCGAGGCTGCTATAGACTTCGCCGCCGTTGGTGGCGCAGGACATCCGCTCCGGCCGGCGCTCGTCGAAGGCCAAAGCGAACATCGTGTGCGCTGGCCGCACGCCGATATCGACCCGGGCCCAGCTGTCGCCGCCGTCGGCGCTGCGCAATAACACACCGACGTCGCTCTGGAAACCACCGCCTGCCGCGACCCACAGCTTGCGCGGCGTTCCTGGCACTTCCCGAATGTCGCGGCAGTAGATTTGCCCCTTGGCGTTGAGCGGCTCCAGCGGCACGTGCCGCCAATGATCGCCGCGGTCGACACTCTGGAACATTCCGGCGCGGCCGATGCCGTAGACCGTGCCGGGCCGCCAGCGGCTCGCCAGAACACCGTGCATGTCGACCGCATCGTCGTTCACGTATTGGCCGTGGCTCAGGTTCTCCCAGTGCTCACCGCCGTCAGTGGAACGAAGTGTCCCGCCGACCTCGATCGCCGCATAGAGGAGCTCCGGCTCGCTCGCGCTGGCGTCCAGCATCAACACGCGCTTGGCGGGATTGGCGCCTGGCGCGGTGGTGATATCGGGAAAACGCACGCTGACCGGCAATCGGGCCCAATGTTCGCCTCCGTCGTCACTGCGGTAGATCTCGCAGTTCTCGTAGCCGATAAACATCACGTCCGGATCATGCGGATGAAACAGGAGCGACCACACGGGCAAGCCGTGATCGGGCACGTCGACCTTTTCCCAGTGGTCGCCGCGGTCGTCGCTACGATAGGGCCCGGACTGCGTGCCGGCGTAGAGGACGTCGGGCCTTTGCGGGTGCACCGCCAAGGCGCGCACCGCCGGCGCCTCGGGCAAGCCGCGCTGCACTGTCTCCCATTCCGAGCTGCCATCGGCGAGGCGGAAGAGACCAGAATGCACCACCCGCCCGCGCCCGGTTTCCCCGGCCAGGCCGAGATATACAAAAGATCCGTCGTTTGTCATGAGATGGCCCACCCTTGCCTATTTCCGGAGTTGTCGCCATCGAACGGTCGTGGCATCTCCGGTATCAAGGCGAGGAGCGGTAAAGTCAAGACAGCCGGATGAGCGAACCGCAGGAGATCAAAAAGAGTTCCCGACGATCGCAATCACGAGACCTGCGGTTCCCCCGCACAAGGTGCTGACCACGATATCCCGCATCAACGTCAAGCCGCCTCTGCAGCCAGGCATCCCTGAAATGATCTTGCTGAGGCTCCCCCAGCGTCTCACTGTTGGCATGGCATGTGTCCCGGATCACATGATTGCGTGTCCGGCAAATCTGCGCTGGGATTTGGCTATCGAGTGTGAACCACCTCACAGGCAGCTGCGAGAACCTGCCGCCGTCCCAGTTTATCCCTGCGGCTGGTGCCACCAGCGACCCGCGACGACAAGCCCTCGGGCCTTGAAGCGCCACCGCCCCGAGCGGGTCTCGCCGAGGACATCGCGATAGTCGAACTGCCCTTCGGCGAGTTCGAGTAGGGTGGCATCGCCGACCGCGCCGATTTCCAGTCGTCCCAGATCCTCGCGGCCGAGCGCCGCCGCAGGCGCCAGAGTGCTCGCCTTGATGACCTCGACCAGCTCCATCCCGAGGCACAAAAATTTCGACATTGTCACGAGCTGATCAAAGGCCGGCCCGTTGATGCTGAGGGTGTGGACGTCGCTGCTGATAACGTCAGGCAGAAACCCCGATGCCAGCATTCCTTCGGCCGTGCGAAAGCCAAAGGAGCCGCCGCCGTGACCGATGTCGAAAACGACCCCGCGCTGGCGCGCTTCGATCACCTCCTCGCGGACCCGGCCGTCGCCGACCACCGGCGCATTCGGGAATGGGCGGAAGCAATGCGTCAGGATATCGCCGCGTCGCAATCGCGACAGCACCTCGAGCCGGCTCGGCGGCGGGTTGTCGAGATGAGCCATGACCGAAAGCCCGGTTTCCTCCGCCACCTCGAGGGCGATGTCGAGCGGCGCAACCCCTGAGGCGCCGCCCGCCGAACGCCCGACCCGCACCTTGACGCCGGCGATCACGTCTGGATTGGCCTCGATGACCCGCACGCATTCTCGCGCATCGATGAGCCGCAGATCGGCGCATTCACCGACCATCACAGGGGCACTAAAAGCGAAGATGCCGGGAAAAGAAACGTTGAGAAAAGGAATGATGCGCAGCGGCGACGGCTCGATCACATGGCGGCGAAAACCGTGGAAATTTCCGGGGCCGGCGCTCCCCGCATCGACAAACGTCGTGGTTCCGCTCTGCCGTGCGACCGCTGTCGCATCAACCCCGAGCGAGGTCCCGCCCCAATAGACATGGGTGTGAAGGTCGATCAGCCCGGGTACGACAAGAAGCCCGCCGGCATCGACGATTTCAGACCCTCGGCCGGGAAGATCGGGGCCGACCGCTTGCACCTTGCCGTCGGCAAAAGCGATATCGGTCGTCTCGTCGCGTGCAGTGGCAGGGTCGATGACGCGGCCACCCCGGATGATCAAATCCGTCATGTTCGGCCACACTTCGGCGGCGGGATAAAGACGCGATAGGCTCGCTCGATCAACCCGCGAGACCCGATCTGGCGGATTCCAATCACGTCGGGAAGTCGGGTCGCGGATCGAAAGGCCGGCTGGGTCACGATTGCCCTCCCCTCAGCGCCCGTCCATCTCAATGCGGAACGTGGTATAACAAGCGCGGCCACAAGCCGATAATGCCGATCACGATCAGGTAAATCGCGACGACGTAATTAAGGAGGCGGGGCACAAGCAGAATCAGTACGCCCGCGATCAGCGCGACGAGCGGTTGGATCACAACGATGTCGAGGGTCATCGAGCAGGGTCCTGTCTGGGACGTGATTTGCGGAGGTAATAGTGGAGAAGATTTTTACCGGCGGCTGCCTATGCGGTGAGATACGCTACCGTATTACCGGCACGCCCGTCGAGGCGCTCTATTGCCATTGTCGGATGTGCCAACGAGCGCATGGCGCACCGGTAATCGCCTGGCTCACCGTACCGCTCGCCGCGTTCGCGGTGACGGCGGGAAACCCTCTCGCCTACCGCTCCTCGGCCAAGGCCGTCCGGCATTTCTGCGGTAGTTGTGGCACGCCGCTCACGTGGCGGGCCGCCGACAACCCACGGCTCGTCGATGTCAGCATCGCCAGCCTCGACGATCCCGAGGCGGTCGAGCCCACCCTGCACCTCTGGACCGACAGCCAGATTACCTGGTTCGAGATTGCCGACCACCTCCCGCGCTATCCGACCAACCAGCGGCCCAAGACCTTTATATAGCTTTCGCCTTCGGCCGCGCGCCGAGGTATTGATCGGGGAAGGTGAGTGAAGCTATGCCGGAGCGCGACACAGCCTTATCGCTGCGGGAGGTTCCAAGGGCGGATCGTCCCGAAGCTTTGGCCGAGAGGGCCAAGACGGCGCCGCCGCCGATGCCGAGCGTGCCAGTGCCGGTTCCGGAAGGCGAATCTGCCGCGACGGCACCAGAGACCGCCGCAGACTCGGCGGCAGCCGGCGCCGGGAGATACCGGCGGCGAGTGCTGCTGGTGCTTTCGTCAATGGCGCTGGCGCTGTTTCTCTATTGGGCATCCGGCTATTTCTTCGCGTATACCGACGATGCCTATGTCACCTCCGACTTTGTCAGCGTTGCGCCTTACATCAGCGGCCGCATAGTCAGTGTAAATATCGTTGACAACCAGACAGTGAGAAAAGGCGAATTACTGGCGACAATCGATCCGACGCCTTTCCAGTTGGCGCTGAACGAAAAGCAGGCGAAAAAGACCGAGGCCGAGGCGCAGCTCGCGGTCGATCGTGACGTTATTGCCGCAACGCAGGCGCAGCGTGACGACGCCGCGGCGAAGGAGCGGCTGGCGAGCGACAATGTGCGGCGGGCGACGCCAATCACGGCCGCGGGCTTTTACTCGCGTCAGGGGCTCGACACCCTAACCGCGAAGGAACAGGAAGCAAAGGCAGCTTTGGCTGATGCCGAATCAGCGATCGCAAAGGCGCAGCAGACGCTGGCTCTGCATCAGGCCACAGTCGCGACGATCAACGCCGAAATCGCCTATCTGCAATGGCAGCTCGATCAGACAAAGCTGCTCGCCCCGACCGACGGCACCATCACCCAACTCACGCTGCGGGTGGGCGACCAAGCAGCAGAGAATGCGCCGCTGATCGGTCTGGTCGATGCCCACGCGTGGCGGATTTATGCCAATTACAAGGAAAGCGTGATCCGTCATATGAAAGTTGGCCATACCGCCTGGATCTGGCTCGACGCTTACCCTTGGCATCTCCACCGCGCTACGATCCAAGGCATCGCGCGCGGGATCAGCCGCGAGCAGGGGGAGCGCAAACTCTTGCCCTATGTGGCGCCGACGACCGACTGGATTCGTCTCGAGCGGCGATTTCCGGTGACCTTGGTACTGCAGGAGCAAAACCCGGACATTGTGCTGCACATGGGCTCCGACGCGCGTACCCTTATCTTCTACTGAGTTTGCGCAGCGCCCTAGGTATACCGTGATCCAAGAAAATTGCGCGAGGAGTCGTGTCTCGAGGCATGCACTGCCGCAGTGCAGCGAATTCCGACAGCTCTTTGCTGGACGTGCGGCATCGCGCCATCGTCAACCACGCAATTACCATAATCGCACTATACCCTCCCGGGTTGAGCGCCCGTGAGCGGGCGCAAAATCACTGAATGGAGTTGGCGACGCCTGATCTCGACCTGATAAAACAGGAGGAACAGGGGGCGCGCGATCAGTAAGGGCGGCTTGCCAACGGCCGCTGCGGGCCTGAATCCTCTGGGGACGGGCACCGGATTGGTCGGTGTGACGAGGAAAGGAACTGCGGTACCTCGCAAATGATTTCACGGGAGATCCAACCGTGCTGCGCGAAATAGCCGGAGCCCTGACCGCAGAATTGCGCTCGCTCGAACCTGGCGGCCGACGCGGCACGGACGCGCTCGCGGCGGCGTTGTCGGTGGCTTTGGCCGCTCTCGCTGCGCTCATTCTGCATTCAGACGAGCCCTGGTGGGCAGCAGTCTCTGCCTGGATGGTCACACGATCTTCGTTCGCGGCTGCGCTGTCGCGAGGGGTGATGCGCATTGCCGGCAGCACCGTTGGAGCGGCGATCGCAGTAATCGTCCTCGGATGGTTCGCGTATCAGCCGCTGCCATTTTGTCTCTGCCTCTTTGTGATGGCATCGGTCGGCCTGTTCGGCTTTGCGAAATCACGTCACGGCTACGCTTGGCTAATTGCGGCGATCACCGGGAATCTCGTGATGCTGATCGCGCTCGATCAGCCGCAGACGGCATTCACGATCGCAGTCAACCGCATTGCCGATGTCACGATCGGAACCGCGGCTGCGCTGCTCGTGACCTTTTTGCTGCCCGCACTCCCCGATAGTCCCAGCACTCCCATCGCAAGCTCGTCCACAGCCCTGCCGTTGCGCTTCTGGTCACGTCGTCATGCGCGCCAGTTCGAACTCTGGCTGCGCGAGAACTTGCCTCTGATACTGCACGCCTGCCGTGGCGGGCTCACGGTAATGGTATTGCCGCTGCTGCTGAATTGGCTGGCGCCGCTGGGCTCGAGCACGCTGGCCGTGACAGCGGTCGCGGTAATGGCGATCCCGACGACCGCAATCCGCGAACCAGACGGCCGGACGGTCGTACAGCGTGGCGTTCATCGACTCGTCGGCTGCGCGCTCGGCGCATTGCTGGGCCTGTTTGGTTTGCACTGGGTCGGCAGCAACTTCCCGTTATGGCTGTTGCTGCTGATGGCGGGGGTCTGGTTCAACTCGCAGATCCAATCGGGCAGCACCGGCGTTAGCTACGTCGGTACGCAGGGTGGGCTCGCATTTCTGCTGAGCATGATCCAGGGTCAAGGCCCGCCCGTTTCCCCCTTGCCCGGGATCGATCGCTTCGCAGGGATCATGGCAGGGCTCTCGGTGCTGCTCGTCATTACGATGATTATATCGCTGTTTCGCTTGACGCCTGCCTCGCCCGAACCGGCGCGCGGCGATTGACAACCCGCGCCGGCAACGGTCTGATCGGGCCGCGAGTTTGCGGATAAGCGGGAGGGAGTTTTGGCCAAATTCAGGATTGCGACACCGGCGGGCGCCAGTTTTACCGTCGCCGGCGGCGACTATGGGTATGAGATGGAGGCGCTGACACCGATCGATGCCGAAGTCTACGAGATCCCGCCGGGGTCTGAGGACGAGTTCGTCAGCGCGGCGCGCGACGCCGACGCGCTCTACGCGAAGGGACGGCGGATTACCAAGAAAATGATCGACGGGCTGCAGCGCTGTAAAATCATCTCGCTCGGCAGCGTCGGCGTCGACTCGGTCGATGTCGATGCGGCGACGGCAAAGGGCATCCCGGTCACCAATTGCCCTGATACCTTCATCGAGGAAGTCGCCGACCACGCGATGACCTTGATCCTCGCCACCCATCGCCGGCTGATCGAGCAGGACAGAATGGTCCGCGAAGGTCGCTGGGCCGAGGGCCGGCCGGCGCTCCTCAAGATACCGCGCCTGAGGGGCATGACCCTGGGCCTTATCGCTTTTGGCCACGTTGCCCGGGCCGTCGCCGAGCGGGCAAAGCCGTTCGGCCTCCACGTCATCGCCTATGACCCGTATATTGAAGAGATCGTCATGGTCGAGCGCGGGGTTGAGCCAGTGAGCTTGGCTGAACTACTGGCGCGCGCCGACATCATCTCGATGCACACGCCGGCGACCGAGAGCGCCAATCGCCTAATCCGCGAAGAGCATTTCCGCCAGATGAAGAAGACGGCGATTTATGTCAGCACCGGCCGCGGCCCGACGACCGATGAGGCGGCGCTGATCAAGGCGCTCGATGACGGCATGATCGCCGGCGCCGGGCTCGACGTGCTCGAGCAGGAGCCGCCGGGCGGCAACAACCCGCTTTTGAAGATGGACAATGTGATCCTGACCGCGCATGTCGCCTCGGCAACGGCGCGGTTCGATCCGGCCCGCCGCCGCCGGGTCGGGCTCGAACTGTCGCTGGCGCTGAGCGGCAAGTGGCCGATGTCCTGCGTCAACCCCTCGGTGCTGGCGGATAGCGGTCTCAAGCGCTGGCAGCCGGTGTCGATGGAACGCGGACCCAATTCCTGACGAAGGAGACGGCAAATGGCGGATCCGGGGATCGTGCGCTATCCTGACCCGAACATTAAAATCCTCGATCCCCGCTTTGCGCCGCTGGTGCTGGGCAACGCTGCGGTCGAGCGGATTGCCGATGGTTGCCGGTTCACCGAGGGCCCAGTGTGGTTTGGGGATCTGCGCTGCCTGTTGTGGAGCGACATCCCGAACGACCGGATCATGAAATGGGAGGAGGAAACGGGTGCGGTCAGCCTCTTCCGCAAGCCGTCGCATTATGCGAACGGAAATACCAGGGATCGTCAAGGGCGTCTTATCACCTGCGAGATGGATGCGCAGCGGCTGACCCGCACCGAGCACGACGGCAGGATCACGGTGCTCGCTGACACCTTTGACGGCAAGAAACTGACTGGCCCCAACGACGTCGTCGTCAAATCCGATGGCTCTATCTGGTTCAGCGATAATGGCGCAGGCATCCGCGGCAACTATCTCGGCCACAAGGCGACACCCGAGCTCCCCTACCGGGTGTACCGGATCGACGCGCGGTCCGGGCAGACCACCATCGCGGTGGGCGACATGGAGCGGCCGAACGGTCTCTGCTTTTCGCCCGACGAAAACCGGCTCTATGTCGTGGACACGCCCGGCGGCGTGAAGACGACGCATGTCTACGACGTCGTCGACGACGGCACCAAGCTCATCAACGGTCGTGTGTTCTTCGACGCCTCGCCCGGCTACGCCGACGGCATCCGCTGCGATACCGAAGGCAATGTGTGGGCCGGTTTTTCAGGCGGCGAGGGAGAGGATGGCGCCGCCGTCTTCGCACCCGACGGCAAGCTGATCGGCCGCATCCTGTTGCCCGAGCGCTGCGCCAATCTGTGCTTTGGCGGCGTCAAGCGTAACCGCCTCTTCATGGCTGCGAGCCAGTCGATCTATACGCTCTACGTCGAGGCCCAAGGCGCTGCGGGCGGGTGAGAGCCTCCCTCTCCCGCGAGCGGGGAGAGGGAGTTTCGCTCAGTACGGGCTGGAGCTGCTCCCGGGCCTTGGCGCATCCTTCATCTCGGCAACCGCCGCCTGACCCCCCATCGTCATGAAGCGGTTGTCGCCGCCGACGGTGACAAAGGTGAAGCCCATCTCGATCATCTTCTTAGCATAGGCTGGCGCGCCGCAGTGGATGCCGGGCTGGACCTTGTGCCGCTTGCAGCCGTCGAGGACCTTCTTCAGGGCCGCCATCATCCATTCGTCGGGCTTGTCGCCGCCCGGCGCGTAGCCGAGCGAGATCGAGAGGTCAGAGGGACCGATGTAGATCGCATCGAGCCCAGGCGTCGACAGGATCGCATCGAGGTTGTCAAGCGCCTCTTGCGTCTCGATCATGCCAAACGCGACGACGATGTCGTTGGCCTTGGCGTGGTAATCCGGCCCGCCATAGAGCGCGGCGCGGATCGGCCCCGAGCTGCGATAGCCGAGCGGCGCATAGCGGCATGAGCCGACGAACTTCTCGGCCTCGGCGCGGTTGTTGATCATCGGGCAGATGATGCCGTAGGCGCCGGCGTCGAGCGCCTTCTGGATGTGCGCCGGGTCGTTCCACGGTACCCGCACCAGAGGCGTCACATTGGTAGTCGAGATTCCCTGCAACATCGTCACCATCATCTGGTAGTCGATCATGCCGTGCTGCATGTCGACGACCAGCGAGTCCCAGCCCATGCTGGCCATGACCTCGGCCGAAAAGCTGCTCGGGATCCCGCACCAGCTGTTGATGACCGCCCTGCCCTGCTGCCAGGCTTCCCGCACTCCGTTTGGCCGCGCCATGCAATCCTCCTCGCGTTCCGCAACGATGGCCGATCCCGCCAGTTCGGCGGGCCGGTGTCAAGGTTGGGTGGAGATTGCTTCGTCGCCCTGCTTCTCGCAATGACAACTTCACGCCGTCATTGCGAGCAAAGCGAAGCAACCTCCTCAGCCTTGTCTCAGTCGAGCACTTCCCTATTGACGACGTTGTCGCGGATCGGCTTGCCGTCGAGGACACTAAGGATGTTCTCGACGGCGGCAACGCCCATGCGGTCGACCGCCTCGCGAGTGACCCCGGCGACATGCGGCGCGGCGATGAAGTTCGGCAGAGTCAGCAGCGGATTGTCCTGCGGTGTCGGCTCCTGGTCGAAGACGTCGAGCGCGGCGCCGGCGATGCGGTTCGCCTTCAGCGCGTCGTAGAGCGCCTTCTCATCGATGATCCCGCCGCGCGCGGTATTGACGATGAAGGCGGTGCGCTTCATATGCCCGAGCCGCGCGGCGTCGAAGAGGCCGACCGTCTCGGGCGTTTTCGGGCAATGGATCGTGATGAAATCGGCCCGCGCCACCGCGGCGTCGAGGTCTTGCACCGGCTCGTAGCCCATGCCGCGGATCGTCTCGGAATACATATAGGGGTCGTAGATCAGCACATTCGTCTCCATCGCCGCGAAGCGCTTGGCCGAGCGCGTACCGATCTTGCCAAAGCCGATGATCAGCACGGTCTTGCCGTAGAGATCGACTGGCATCTCCTTATAGCGGTCATGCCAGCGGCCCTCCCTGACCAGCGTGTCCATCGCCGCGCCGCGCCGCGCCAACGACATGATCAGGAACACCCCAGCCTCGGCGACACTGACCGAATTGGCGGTGCCGCCGATCATCAGCGGGATCTTGCGGCGGGTCAGCGCCGGCACGTCGACTGCGTCGTAGCCGACGCCGATGCGCGAGACGACTTCGAGCTCGGGCGCGGCGTCGAGCTCGGGGTCGCTGAACGGCTGCACGCCGAGTGCCACCCCGGCGACATCCTCCAACAGCCGGTGCAATTCGGATTTCGGCACCGTCGGCACGAAGGGGACGCCCTCGACATCGTCACGGGCCTCGACGATCGCCCAGCCTGCCTTTGCCATCGTCGTCGGCAGCAGCAGCTTTTTCCTGTTGGTTCCCGTCGTGCTGATCGCCATTGGTCGGTCCCTCTTTGCTGTTATCTCAAACCCTAGCGCGTCCAAGACTGGTCTGACGAGAGTCTTTCCACGCCGGTCGTGGTAGCTTTGCCCGAGTGACCAGTGCCAACCGAGAGGATCCCGCCTTGCCTACCGAATTCGTGATGTTGCCGCCACAGACAGAAAAGACGCGCGAATGGGGCACCCGCCTTGCCGCTGCCTTGCCCGAACTCAAGGTTGTCGTCGCGGAAAACCATACGCACGCCGCCCAGGTCATCGCCCATGCCGACGCGGCCTTCGGCACGATCCCGCCCGACCTCTTGCCTCGAGCGACGCGGCTGCGCTGGCTGCAAGCGCCGCAAGCCGCACCTCCCGCCGGCTATTACTATCCCGAGCTGATCGCGCATCCGGTGGCGATCACCAATTTTCGCGAAATCTACAACGACCACATCGGCGCGCATGTGATGGCCTTTGTCCTGGCCTTCGCCCGTGGGCTGCAGCATTACATTCCGCAACAGCTAAGACACGAGTGGAAGAAGCTAGCACAAAATACTGGAATCGTTCATCTGCCCGAAGCGACCGTGCTGATCGTCGGCGTCGGCGGGATCGGCAGCGAAATCGCGCGGCTGGCCGCCGCCTTCGGCATGCGGGTGATCGGCGTCGACGAGCGGCGGCGCGACACGCCGCCGGGCGTTGCGGAGCTGCATCGCGGCGACGAGCTCGATGCGCTACTCCCCGCCGCTGACTTTGTCATCTTGACCGTGCCGCACACCCCCGAAACGGAAGGTTTCATGAGCCGGGCGCGCTTTCAGGAGATGAAGAAGACCGCATTCTTTATCAACATCGGGCGGGGCATGACGACCCGGCTCGACGATTTGGTCGAGGCATTGCGCGCCGGCGAGATCGCGGGCGCCGGTCTCGATGTCTTCGAGCAGGAACCGCTGCCCGCGGATCACCCGCTATGGACCACACCCGGGGTGCTGTTGACACCGCATACCGCAGGTTATGGCCCTTATCTCGATGAGCGCCGTTATGACATCATCCTCGACAATTGCCGGCGCTTTCTCGCCAGCCAGCCGCTGCGCAACCTTGTCGATAAGGCCCGCTGGTTCTGACGGCTCGCGCGACGTGGCTCGCCTCACCGGCCTAGTTATTGGATCACGGCGTCCGCGCGCAGGCGAATGGCCTCCGGGATCTGAAGCTCGAGCGCCTGCGCTGCCTTTAGATTGATGACGAGTTCGTAGCGGCTTGGTTCCTCAACCGGCAACTGTGCTGGCTTTTGACCTTTTAGCACCCTGCCGACCAGGAGTGCGGTTTGGCGCCACATCTCTGCCAAAACCGGTCCGTACGAGATCAGACCTCCGGCCTCGACAGCCTCCCTCCACTGATGGATGGCGGGAAGTTTATATTTCGCCGTCAGTTCCACAATCAATTTGCTTTGAGCGAACAGCATTGGCGACGCCAGCACGTTTAGGGCGCCGGCATGCTCACTCGATGCCGCCGTAATCGCCTTCTCGATGTCATCCTTTGATCGCACCTCGAGCATCTGCAATGTGATGCCCAGCGACTGCGCCGCTTCCCGCAATGGCGGTAACTGCGATCCGCTATTGTCGGGATCTGCAAGGACCGCCACCCGGGATAGGCCGGGGACGAGCTGCTTTAACAGCTCCAAGCGTTTTGCGCTCAACTCTGGGGCCAGGATTTGAACGCCGGTTGTATTCCCGCCCGGCCGGGCGAGATTGTCAACCAACCCCACGCCGACTAGATCGTCGGCCAGAGCGACAATTGGGGCTGACTTAGTCTTTTGCTGAACCGCGCGCGTCGCCGGATCACCGATAGTCATGATAACCGACGGCTCGAGCCCGACCAGCTGAGCAGCAAGGTCGGGGATTGTGGTAGCCCCTTTAGCTGCGAAGCGGAGGTCAACAGTGAGATTTTGGCCTTCAATGTAGCCGGACTCGCGCAGACCTTGTTCGACTGCCCCCATTCGCGGCGGCGGCGGAGTGGGGCCCGGCCATAACATCCCAACCCGCGCCGACTCATTGCTCGCTCCTGTCTGTTGCGCCTCGGCTGGCAGCGGCGCAGTGAGGACAGCGAGTGTCAGGGCCGTGAGTGCCCGGATTGTTAGTTTCATGCGAGCTCCCTGCAGATCCAATCTAGGGCTTTCTCGTAACGAGAATATTCCTACTCACCTCGGTAGATTTCGGGCCAAAAGATTTGACGATGACGAGAATGATACTGCTCCTGCGCGAAAATCCCGTCAAGCGGCGTGGGGATTAGCTCGTGCCACCACCCATATTCGCGGCCGGTTAACCTTGACGCCGAGGGTCATTCTTGAGGAGCTAGGCCGCGAGCGCAGCCACTGATATATTTGATCTAAATGGCAGGAAATAGCCGATATCCGGGAAAGGAAATGGAGGGTTATGCTAGGCGCAGGGAGGTTCCTGTCGACAAGAAATTAAAATCGACGATACCATCGGGGGTAGCGAACCGGCGGCAAACCATGACTGGATCGGCCGTTCGACCGGAGGAGGAAGGCCTTGGCGCTGGTCTAGCACCCGAAACGCTCGGCACGCCCTATCGCGGATGGCGAGCTTTTAAAGCGACTTTTTCGCGCGCTCAGACTCGCCGGGGCAGCGGCCAGGGCAAACTTTTCCGCAAATACGTCCTTCTGATGATGGCGGTCGTCGGCGGCGCGCTCCTCGTCAGCGGAGGGCTCCAAATCTACTTCTCCTACGAGGAAAGCAAGCGCTCGCAGCTTGCGATCCAGCAAGAAAAGGCGATTGCCGCAGCCTGGGCCATCGGTGAATTCGTCAGACAGTAACGGTCCCAGATTGCCTGGACGATGCAGCTTGCGCTGTTGCCCGGCGCAGCCGGAATTGAGCAGCGACAGCTCGACTTGTCAGCCTATTGCGGCAGGTGCCAGCGATAACCGAGGTCGCCTACGTTGACGGGACGGGACATGAGCAGCTCCGTCTCTCCAAGCTGTCGATCGATGTGGTCGGGAGCCGAGCCGATCTTTCCGACACTTCCGCCTACAAACAGGTGAAGGCACACAACGTCTATTTCGGCCCGGTCTACTTCCGCAAGCAGTCGGAGCCGTTCATGACGGTCGCGGTGGCCGGCGTCGGAGGTGATCCGGGAGTAACAATCGCCGACGTAAACCTCAAATTTGTCTGGGATGTCGTGGCCAGTATCAAGGCCGGCAAGGCCGGCTATTCCTATGTCGTTGACGGCCAGGGCCTACTCATCGCTCATCCGGACACCGCACTGGTGCTGCGCAAGACCGACATGACAGTGCTGGCGCAAGTAAAGGATGCGCTCGCTGCGCGAGCAATGTCGAGCCAGCAGCAACGCGGCGTGGCGATGTCCCGCGATCTCGATAGACGTCATGTGCTTTCGGCCTATGCTGTTGTTGAGTCACTCGGCTGGCTCGTCTTTGTTCAGTCTCCGCGCAGCGAAGCGTTCGCGGCGATCTACGCCTCCACCGCACTTACCGGCGTGCTGTTGCTGACCGGTTTAGGCGTGGCGATCGCGGCGAGTCTATTCTTGGCCCGGCACATGGTCGTGCCAATTCATATTCTGCAGTCCGGCGCGGCCCGCATTGGCAGCGGCAACCTGGCCAGCCGCATAGAGATTCGCACCGGGGACGAACTCGAGGCTCTCGCCAATCAGTTCAACTGCATGGCCGGCCAACTTCAGGACTCTTATAGCGGCCTCGAACGCAAGGTCGAAGAGCGCACGCACGAGCTTCGCGAGGCGGTCAACCAGTTACAGGCGCTCGGTGAGATCGGGCAAGCGGTCAGCTCGACGCTCGACCTGCAGACAGTGCTGCGTACGATCGCAGCACATGCGGTGCGGCTCGCAAAGGCGGATGGTGCGACATTCTACGCCTATGACGCCGAGCGACAAATCCTCAAACTGGAGACTTCGTATCAAGTCGATCAAGAGATCGTACGACAGATTGTCGCCCATCCGGTGGCGCTGGGCGAAGCGACTGTCGGCCTTGCGGCAGCTGAGCGCCAGATTGTCGAAATCGCCGATATTGGGAGCGCCCGGAACCATCCGCTGCGCGAGATGATGCTGCGCGCGGGGTTCCGCAGCCTCCTGGCCGTGCCTCTACTTCGCGAAGACAATATTATCGGTGCCCTAGCGGTCGGCCGGAAAGTGGCCGGCAGTTTCCCACGCGAGACGACGGATCTCATCCAGAACTTCGCGCGGCAGTCGGTCCTGGCAATCCAGAATGCCCGGCTGTTTCAGGCGATTGAGGAGCAAGGCCGTCAGTTAGCTGTGGCGAGCCAACATAAATCCGAATTCCTTGCGAATATGAGCCATGAGCTCCGCACGCCGCTGAACGCGATCATCGGCTTGACCGAATTGATGATCGATCACCCTGAGCGGTTCGGCACCGAGAAGGCCCTCGATCCCTTGCGCCGCGTGAACCGCGCAGGCGCGCACCTTCTCGGTTTGATCAACCAAATCCTCGACCTGTCGCGAATCGAAGCAGGAAAGCTCGACCTGACCCCGGAAAAAATCGTGTTGCCGCAACTCATCGAGGAGATTGCCGGGATCGCTCGCTCTCTCGCCGAGCGGAACGAAAATCGTCTCTCCGTTGAATACTCGCGCAATCTCCCGACGATCATTACGGATGAGATGCGGCTGCGGCAGATCCTTCTCAACCTGCTGAGCAATGCCTGCAAATTTACCAAAGCCGGAGATGTGTCGCTCTATGTCGAGCGAATCGCCGCCGCGGGTCGCGATTGGATCGAATTTCGCGTCGTCGACACCGGAATCGGGATGACGAGCGAGCAATTGGGAAGGGTGTTCACGGAATTCTCGCAAGCCGAGACCACCACCGCACGCCAGTACGGCGGGACGGGCCTTGGGCTCGCCATCACACGGCGGCTGTGTCGAATAATGGGTGGCGATGTCACTGTAAACAGCGAATTCGGCAAAGGATCGACGTTTACGGTCCGCTTGCCTGTCGGCCAGTCCGATGCGGTCGCCCACACACAATCGTCCGAGACACAATTGTCCGCCGTTGCGCCGCCGCACGATCATATCCTCGTCATCGACGACGATGCGACGGCGCGCGAGCTCGTCGAATCCCATCTGCGCCAGGCAGGTTTTGCCGTAGTCACCGCGGCCGGGGGTGCCGAAGGATTAAACCAAGCGAAGAAGGTACGCCCGCTCGCGATAGTCCTCGATATCCTGATGCCTGAGATCGACGGCTGGACGGTTCTCGCTGCGCTTCGCGGGGATCCGAGCTTGTCCGATATACCGGTTGTCATTGCCTCGATCGTCGATGAGCAGCGTCGTGGCATGGCTCTCGGAGCGGCTGGATATCTCAGCAAGCCGATCGACGGGGATCGGTTGATCGAGTTGGTTCAGCACTACCAGGTCCGAACTCGTCCGGCCCGGATCCTGGTGGTGGAGGACAACGAAACACAACGCCAACGCATCCGGGCCTGGCTAGAGCCGCAGCAATGGGTGGTCAGCGAGGCGGAAAACGGCCGCCTGGCGCTCGGGTTGCTCGATAGCGAGCCGCCTGACCTGATCCTCCTCGATCTGATGATGCCGGAAATGGACGGATTTGAATTCGTCGCAGCATTGCGCGAGCGGCCGGGGCCTCGCATTCCGGTGATCGTGATCACCGCGCGCGATCTCAGCGCCGAGGATCGCGCGCGCCTCAATTCCGGGATTGACGAGATCTTGATGAAGGATGGCTTCGACCCGGACGAGCTGACCCGGCTGGTGCGCGAACTCGTTCCGCAAACGCAGCAGCCGGTTGCGGCATAGGCACAACCGGGACACTACGGCGCGTCTACCCTACCCGGCTCGCCCGCCAGCGGCCGGCGCCAAATTGGCTGCGATTGAGGATGCCGTGGTGTTCATCGCTGGCCGCGCCCAACACCGCCGAGCCACTCATTCCTCCGTCGCGCACCTCGCCATCGAGGAAATAGCAGATCGTGCTCCCTTCAAAGCGCGAGGTGAACGAGAGCTGGATCGCGTCACCACTCAGCCAACCGCTGACTGGCCCCTCGAAATGGGCTGAGCGCTGATGGCCGGCGAGCTCAGGCCCTCGCTGCTCGATGTTGAGCCAATGAATGCGCGAGCCTTGCAGGAATTCAATGCGCAACTCCCAATTGCCGGCGATTTCCGTTGCGGGCGGGCGCGCCTTCGCAGGCACGTCGCCACTAGCTTCACGCAGCACCGCCGCGATCGCATCGCCGACCTGCGCGGCTTCGCTTGGCTGCAATTGGAACGGGTCGATCTCGATCGAGTTTTCCGCCGCCGAGTTGTCATCAAGCATGATGCGCGGCTCGCCATCGAGCACACGCTCGCGCAGCGCCAATCCTTCAAGCGGGTATTGCCAGCGGTCCCAATAGACACGCAGCCGCGGAACCCGGTCGACACCGCTCGGTTCGATGATTTCGCCGCCGGCACCGTGCAGCGCGCCGATTCGCTCAGCGATGACCTGCAGATCGTCATGCCATTTCTGCCGCTCGCCCGCGTGATCGCGCTCCTCGAACCAGTGTTCGATCGCGGTCAACACGCCGATGATGTCCTCCTTCGACACCTTCATCGGCCGGCCTAGCGCCTGGTGCGGCGAGGCATTGGACCAGGCTGCCTGCACCAAGGGCTTCGAGCCGAGCAGCAGCCCGCTGGTCTGCGGGCCGCGCAGGAACTTGCCGCCGCTGTAGACCACGAGGTCGGCCCCGCGCACGAGCCACGGGCTCGGCCGCTCGAGATGCTCGGAAGCGGCGTCGACCATGATCGGGATGCCGAGCGGCTTGACGACCGCCGCGATCTCCTCGAGCCGGAGCGGCCCTATGTGCTCCTGCTTGCCGAGCAGCACGACCATCGCCACCGGCTCAGCGAGCGCCCTGTCAAGATCGTCGCGCGTCTCGATCTCGACGAGGTGGCAGCCGATCATCCGCACCGCCTGGTCGTAGGCGAAGCGCTGGGTCTTGGGAATGACGACGTGGTTGACCATCCCCTCGGTAAAAGGCAGGCGCAGCATCTTGACCGGATCGTTGCCGGCGACGCACGCCGCCGTCCCCAGCGCCACCGCGGCGGCACTGCCGCAAGTGACGATGCCCCATTCCGCCCCGGTCAGCTCGGCGAGGCGCTGTCCCGCCGCCTCCATCAGCTCGTCGAGATTGACGAAATGGCGCGACGCCTCGGCCATTGCGTCGCGCACCTGCGGCAGCATCAGGCTGCCGCCGTGCATCGTCCGCACGCTGCAGCAATTGATGAAGGGTCTCACGCCGAGGACGAGATACGGATTGGCGTTCATGAAAGCATCTCCGACACCGTCGAGGAGTAAAACGCGGTGCTGGGCGTTTATACCGATGGTGATAAGGAGGACAAAGCGATGTTGGGGCAGAAGCAACAAAGCGAGGATCGCTCGGACGGCGGCGCAGGGAACGGGACCGCATTGAACTTTCGCCAAGCGACCGACGCTATTGATAAGCTCCGGGCGAGAATCGACCAAGCCGCCGCCGCGATGCGCGATTTGACGCAGGTCAGCGAGCATTGGGCACAGGGCACGCAAGGGCGCGTCCGTGACATGGCGACGGAGCTGCGCAATCAAGGCGAAAGAGCGGTGAGCACAGTCTCGCAGCAAGTGGAGCACAATCCTCTGACGAGCCTCGCGATCGCCTTCGCCGTCGGCTGTGTCCTCGGCACCCTGATCCGCCGCTGAGAGGCAGCGGTTGCCGCCCGACGCCAGCGACTTCGTTGATGGCGCCGCGCGAAAGTTTTATCTCGTGTCGGGTGAACGATGTCTCGTATCAGATAGGCGACAAGGCGCTGGTCCTCTTTTCGGGGGGGCAGGATTCGACGACCTGCCTCGCCTGGGCGCTCGCGCACTTTGCTGCGGTCGAGACGGTCGGCTTCGATTACGCTCAGCGCCACCGGGTCGAGCTCGATTGCCGAGCAGGGGTCGTCGAGCGGCTGCGTCGCGAATTCCCGGACTGGGGCGGCAAGCTCGGCGAGGATCACATTGTCGATCTCCATGTCCTTGGGGAAGTCAGCGACACTGCGCTGACCCGCGACACCGCTATTGCGTTCGAGCAAAGCGGCTTGCCAAACACCTTTGTCCCTGGCCGCAATTTGCTCTTCTTCACCTTTGCCGCCGCGATCGGCTACCGTCGGGGTGCGCGGCACCTGATCGGCGGCATGTGCGAGACCGACTATTCCGGCTATCCGGATTGCCGCGACGACACGCTGAAAGCGCTGCAGGTGACATTGTCGCTGGGCATGGATCACCGCTTTGTCGTCCACACGCCGCTGATGTGGCGTGATAAGGCCGCGACCTGGTCGCTTGCCCGTGAGCTCGGTGGGGAGGCTCTTGTCGAGCTGATCCTCGAAGAAACCCACAGCTGTTATCGGGGCGACCGGCAGCACCGCCATTCCTGGGGTTACGGCTGCGGCGATTGTCCGGCCTGTGCGCTGCGCCGGCACGGCTGGGAGACGTTTGTAACCCATTGTCATTCCGGGGCGCAGGCGCAGCCTGCGAACCCGGACCCTATGAACACGGGCCTGTGAAAGTTTTGAATAAGCCGGTGTTCATAGATTCCGGGCCCGGCCCCCTGGGCCGCCCCGGAATGACATTATCAATGCCGCGTGGCAGGTGGGCTACGGGGCCGAGGAAATTTTCCTCACCTTGCCGATAACACGCAGTCCCTCTCGGAGAACAATATGCGACCTTCGGGACGCGCCCCGGATGTAATGCGCCTGGTCATCTTGGAGCCGGGCGTCGCCAAATTTGCCGAAGGATCGTGCCTCGCAAAATTCGGCGACACGCATGTGCTGTGCACTGCCTCGGTCGAAGAGCGCGTTCCGCCGTTCCTGCGCAATACCGGCAAGGGATGGGTCACGGCAGAGTACGGGATGCTGCCGCGTTCGACCTTGACCCGCACCGACCGCGAGGCGGCACGCGGCCGGCAGAGCGGGCGCACGCAGGAGATCCAGCGGCTGATCGGCCGCAGTCTGCGCGCCGTCACCGATCTCACCCGGCTCGGCGAGCGCCAGATCAAGATTGACTGCGACGTGCTGCAAGCCGATGGCGGCACCCGTACGGCTGCAGTGACCGGCAGTTATGTGGCGCTCCACCAGGCCTTCCAACGCCTGGTTTCGGCCGGCCTGCTGACTGCCTTGCCGTTACGCGACAGCGTCGCCGCAATCTCCTGCGGCATCGTTGCCGAACGCCCGGTGCTCGACCTCGATTATGCCGAGGATTCGCAAGCCATGACCGACGCGAATTTCGTGCTCACTGGCATGGGCGGGATCGTCGAGATCCAGGCGACCGCCGAAGGCGCCCCATTCGACGAAGCGCTTTTCGCCGAGATGCTACGGCTCGCGCGGATGGGCGTCGGCGAGCTCACCCGGCACCAGCGTACGGCGCTCGGGCTCGACTGACCCGATGCCCCGACATTTCGCCGGCGATCGGCTGGTGATTGCGAGCCACAACTCAGGCAAGGTCGAGGAGATCGCTGCTTTGTTGGGGCCCTTCGACGTCGCAGTCGTCGCCGCGGCATCCCTCGGTATTCCAGAGCCCGAGGAGACCGGCGACACCTTCGAGGCGAATGCTGCGCTGAAGGCGAGGGCCGCAGTCGAGGTGAGCGGGCTACCCGCGCTCGCCGACGATTCCGGCCTTGTCGTCCCAGCACTCGGCGGCTCTCCCGGGATTTACTCAGCACGCTGGGCCGGTCTGGCCAAGGATTTCCGGATCGCGATGGAGCGGGTTCACCGCGAGCTCGGTGACAAGGACCGCGGTGCCATATTCGTCGCCGTTCTAGCCCTCGCCTGGCCCGACCACCACACCGAGCTGTACCGAGGCGAGGTGCAAGGCACGCTCACTTGGCCGCCGCGGGGTGATCACGGCTTCGGCTACGACCCGATGTTCGTCCCGCTCGGCGGTACCCTGACCTTCGGCGAGATGGACCCCGCCGAAAAGCACAAGATCAGCCACCGTGCGCGGGCTTTCGCGAAGCTCGTCGAGCGCTGTTTCCGTGGCCGCTGACCCCCTCACCTACCCAGCCCTCAGGGCTGGGTCCCCCCTCTCCCGCACTGCAAGAGAGGGTGCCGAACGGAGAACGGTGGGCGAGGGTTTTGCAGCCGAACCGCTCGCCGTCTACATCCACTGGCCCTTCTGCCGGTCGAAATGTCCTTATTGCGACTTCAACAGCCATGTCCGCGATAGCGTGGACGCCGGGCGCTGGACCCGGGCGCTGCTCACCGATCTCGACTACCAGGCGGGGCGCGTACCCGCACGTGAAGTGGGTTCGGTCTTTTTCGGCGGCGGCACGCCGTCCTTGATGCCGCCCGGGACCGTCGCCGCTTTGCTCGAGGCGGTGCGCTCGCACTGGGCCGTAGCACCCGATCTCGAAGTCACCCTCGAAGCCAACCCGAATTCCACCGAAGCCGACCGCTTTCGCGCTTTCGCGGCCGCCGGGGTCAACAGGCTGTCGCTCGGAGTGCAAGCGCTCGATCCAGCGGCGCTGCGCCTGTTGGGCCGGCGCCACGGCCGTGACGAGGCAATCGCCGCGATCGAGCATGCGCGCGAGATCTTTCCTCGCTTCTCGTTCGATCTGATCTATGCCCGCCCGGGCCAGAGCATCGCGGCCTGGCAGCGCGAGCTCGACGAAGCGCTGGCTCTCGCTGGCGAGCACCTCTCGCTCTACCAGCTGACGATCGAGTCCGGCACCGCCTTCGCCACCGCGGTGCGGCTCGGCGAACTCGTGCTGCCCGAGGAGGAAATCGCGGTCGTACTGTTCGAGATGACGCAGGACCGCCTCGCCGCTCACGGGCTGCCGGCTTACGAGATCTCCAATCACGCCCGGCCAGGCGCCGAATGCCGGCACAACCTCGCCTATTGGCGCTATCAGGACTATGTCGGGATCGGTCCGGGCGCGCATGGCCGGCTAACCCGCGGCGGCGCGAAATGCGCCACCCGGCAGCATCGACTACCTGAGAGATGGCTCACGGCAGTCGAGACGGCAGGCACCGGTCTCGAAGAGACGACGCCCATCGACCGCGAGACCGCCATCGAGGAAATGCTGATGATGGGACTGCGCCTCCTCGAAGGAGTGTCGCGGACGCAACTGGAGAAGGCTGCCAGCCAGGGAATCGCGACCCTGTTCGGCCTCAATCTCGCGCCGTTGATCGAGGGCGGGTTCCTGACCCTCGACCGAGATCGCCTTGCCGCGACCACTGCCGGCCGCCAGCGGCTCGACGCCGTGCTGGCCGCCCTCCTCTACTGACCCTCGACATGCTGATCCGACGTTTCGCCCTTCTGTTTTTTCTCCTTACTGGCCTAAGCGCGGCTACTGAACCAGTGCGTGCGGAACCCCAGTGGGAGACCTTGCCGCCCACGCCGACCCTGCCGAAACCGGCGCAGAGCGGCTATGCCCCGGTCAACGGCATCCGGATCTGGTATGCGAGTTTTGGCCGTGGCGAGCCGGTGCTCCTGCTGCACGGCGGCCTCGCCAATTCGAACTATTGGGGCCACCAAGTGCCGGTCTTGACCGGTCGTTATCGGGTCGTCGTGATGGACAGCCGCGGCCACGGCCGCAGTACCCACGACGACCGGCCTTACGGCTATGATTTGATGGCTTCGGACGTTCTCGCTCTGATGGATTTCCTTAAATTGCCGCGGGCGGCGATCTTCGGCTGGAGCGACGGGGCGATCCTCGGTCTCGATATCGCCATTCACCATCCCGAGCGGCTGGCAAAGCTCTTTGCCTTCGCCGCCAATTCCGACCCGAGCGGGCTTGCCGACATCGCCCAGAGCCTGGTGTTCAACGCCTATATCGCGCGGGCCGAGAAGGAATACGAGGCTTTGTCACCGACGCCCGACCAATACAAATCCTTCTTCGCGCAGATTAGCAAGATGTGGGAAACCCAGCCTAACTTCACGGCCGAGCAACTGCACGGCATCACCGTGCCGGTCTGGATCGTCGACGCAGATCACGACGAAGCGATCAAGCGCGAGAATACCGAATTCATGGCGAACGCCATCCCCAATGCAGGTCTGCTGATCCAGCCCTGGGTCAGCCATTTCTCGTTTCTGCAGGACCCACCGCAATTCACCAACGACATGTTGCATTTCCTGGAGCACGTAAAAGCGCGCTGACGAGCCGATTGACGAGCTGCCTCAGCTGAAGCTGAGGGACCGGCCCCAAACGTCCATTATTGCAATTCTTCAGGTTGTGCTTCCCTGGTTCGTCATTACGAGGCTTAAACCGATAATCTATACCGCCTCTCAGCTGAAGGCGTTGAAGTGTATCGCCTATAGAGTGTATAGATTGGCGGGGCGTCTATGTTCCGTTGCAGACAGGTGTGATCGTCCACCGGCTCTCCCCAGCAGAGGAAGAAATGGTTGCGAATCGGAAAAGAACGGGATGCTGAGCCGTGGACCATGTCACCCTGAGCGCACACGTTATTCACCCGTTGCTGAGGGTTCTTCGCGCAGCCCGGATTGCGCCTGTAGCCGCGATGCCAGCCTCGGATCTCCGGAGCAAAGCTTACGGTCTCAGCTACGCCATTCTCGCATCGCTATGGCTGCGCAGAAAGGGTGAGCCATCTTGGAAAGACGTTTATGAAGCATGGGATCAGCACTCATTGCCGGCGGACGAACCCGATCCGTCGCTCTATGGACAATTCCATCCCGATGACCATTTTGAACTCCTGACCAACAACCGCGACGCATTTGTTGAGCGCGGGCACCTGTTGAAGAATGCTCGGCACTCTGTTGACGTCGCCACGTACTACATTCAGGCAGACGAAACCGGCTGGAAGACGGCCCACCAACTCGCTGAGTGCGCGCGACGGGGAGTCCGCGTCCGCATTGTCTCAGACCATGCCGTAACCAACAGCAAGACCTTCGAGAATCCCCGTATGCGGGCATTGAGCCGGTTTCTTCGGCGAAGCGGCATCGACAGCAGGCTCTTCGCGAACCCAGCCAGACCTTACGACGCGAACCATCGCAAGCTGCTGATCGTGGATGGCGTCGCCCTGATAACTGGCGGGCGCAACTACGCCGATCATTATAGCGGCGACAGCTGGCGCGATATCGAACTTCTGCTGACCGGCCCTTCCGTCCGCGGTCTGCTGCCTCTCTATGAGGAGACCTTCGCAATTGGTCAAGCCGCGCCCGTCACGCCTCCGAAGGTGCCAGGACTTTTCCAGTCCACGACGCCAGAAGAAATCACCAGCAATGCGGCGTTTATCTTCTTGCTGCAATGCGCCGGAGCCGCGCGGCACACACTAGATATCGAGAATGCGTATTACATAAATCATCCCGTTCTGCATAACCGTCTCGCGGCCGCGTGTGCCCGCGGTGTGCGCGTCCGGCTCTTAACCAATTCAGCGGAGAGTAACGACTTGGATTTTGCAAACTACCGCATTTATTCAGGCTTTCCGGATCTATTGACGGCGGGCGTCGAGATCTACCTTCGCGGCGGCCGGGGACGCACCCTGCATTGCAAGTATTTTGTGGCCGATGAGGAATGGATTGGGTTCGGCAGCAGCAACCTCGATTACTACTCACCCCGCTTTTGCCGCGAAGCGGGATTACATGTCCGAAACAGAGAACTGGCAAGTATGTTGACGGCGTGGTTTGAAAGCGGCGTCAATCAGGCACATCGGCTGGTGGATCCTGGGGCGGCGTACACCGTCCTCAGAGAACAGGTCACCGGCAGAATATTCGACCGGTATTTCATGAACCTCCAATAACATGAGCTCTCCAGCTACGCCCATTCCACCAGAAACTGCTATTGATGACGCACCCTACCGTGCCAGTTTGCTGTTTGGAGCTTTTTCGTTGTTTTTTCTTTCCTTCGTCATGTCCGGCAACGGCAATGCGGTGCCTCAGCTTTTCTTCCAGCGTTTTTATCCCGAACAGAAGACTGTGCTCCTTTCCGCTAGTCTTCTCGCGTCGACATTGGCGGCAACCGCGGCAGTCGTTCTTTCCAGCCGGCATCGGCTCTCTCAACGAGCGCTGATTACCGCAATGTTAGCAACCGTCATGGGGGCACTAGCTCTCTACTTAACCAGAAACGGCCCTGTATTCATTGCCATCATCGTCCTCGTCCAGTTTGCAGTGAATTACCTGACCAATCAGCTTGACCACGCCTCCATCGCCCGCGCTGGCGCACTCCGGCGTGTCAATGATGCCGCAGGAATACTGGCCCGACTCTGCGGAATGCTTGGAGCCCCAGCGTTCTTCACCGCGTTGTACGATAGCAAAACGGTCTCGCTCGTTTCCGTTGCTGCTATTGGCCTGCTGGCCAGCGCCGGGGCTGCGAAATTGTTGATGATGCCGGCGGTACGAGAAGCCGCTGATCCAGCGTCCTCCAAATATGACCAGCCGCCCGACCGCACCGACTCATTCCTCTTCGCGTTCGCCATTTCAATCTACGTCTCTTTGTATCTTTTCGGCGCAAACATCATCTACCTCCTCCGCGATCTGCTCAGTATTCCTCACTCGGAAACGCGGGGTGGGGTCGCGATCGTGGCCATGTTCGCGTCGGCTTTGCTCGCCAACGGCCTGGTCGCGATTCTGCGTCGCAAGCTGGCAGAGCGCGCGGGCTGCATGATACGGATGGTCCCTCTCGCAGTGCCCGCAGTCATGCTGTTTGTGTTTGGCGGATCGATCGCACTGGGGTTTCGTCCCGGATTCCTCATTTTCCTGGCCGGAGCCTGCGCGCTGGGCATTGCGTACGGCGCATTCCTGTGGGAGGTTCGCGACTACGCGTCCCAAGCGGCGCAGAATGACGGCAAAAGCGTCCTTGTCAGCTGGTTTAATAACATGGCTAATGTCAGTTCGCTTATCGCTTTCGCGATAATGTTGGCGATCGCAGCGACCAAAACCGGCGCTCATGTCGTTTACTATGTTTGGCTCATGTGTGCAATCGCATGCGTTCCCCTCGGCGGTGTGCTATTCCTCGTGATGGCGAGCAGGCTTCTGAAGAAAGCGTCAACGGTTCGAAGTTGAAAATTGGTGATCTGCAAGCGGCCGAGTTGCTCGGACTTCAGCGGTTCTGCAAAAAAAGCCAAAAAATGGCAGAAAGGCCAGCGCCTACCCGGCTGGTTCAATAGCCGAGGTCTTGGAAGCTCTGCGGCGCCGGACTGATCACGGCTGCCCCTTGAGGCTCGACTTCGAGCACCGCCAGGCCCCGCTGAACCAGACCATTGGGCGTGAAGCGGAAGAGGCCGTCGACCCCCGTGAAGCCGCTCGGGTTGAGGATCGCCTGCTGCGAGAAGGGCTCTCCTCCTTGCCCACGCGCCAGCACCCCGGCCAGCGCTGCCGCATCGTAGCCGAGCGAGGCCAGGCGCGGCGGGCGATGGCCATAGGTGGCACTAAAGCGCTGATCGAAGTCCTGCCGCGCTTCCGGCGGTGAGGCGGCGAACCAGCCGCCGTACAGCGCCGGCTCGCCACCGATGTCGGGGACGTCCCAGAGACCGCTGCCGAGCAGCTGCACCGGCTTCGGATCCCCGCCGGGCGCTTTGACCTGACGGGCGATCTGCTTGAGCTTGGCGCCGCCTTCCGGCAGCAGCAGGGCATCGAAAGAGGGCGGTGAGTTGCTGGCGGCAGCTGCAGCGCCGCCTTCGGGCCCCCCGCCTCGCGACAGCAAGCGCTGGATCGCCGGCGCGGGGTCTGCGGCACCAGGGTCAAAAAACTCGACCTTTGTCACCGTGCCCCCGCTGGCCGAGGCAGCCTCCTGCAGCGCGTCCGCGGCCAGGTGTCCGTAGGGCGAGTTTGGCGCCAGCGCCGCGAAGCGGTTGAGGCCCCTTTGGCGAGCATAGCCGACTTCGCGGACGACCTCCTGCCGCGGCAAAAAGCCCATCAGAAAGACATTGCCGCCAACCAGGTTGGTCACTGTCGAAAACGCGATCACGTTGAGATGAGCGTCGCGGGCGATCGGCTTGACCGCCTCGACCTCGGGCGCGAGCAGCGGACCCAGGATCAGCTGGACGCCCTCGCCGATCACGGCGCGCGCCGCTGTCGCCGCCCCTGCGGCATTCCCTCCGGTGTCGCGCGGCAGCAACGTCAGCCGATCGCCGCCGGTTTCGAACAGCGCCAACTGTGCTGCATCGAGAATGGCCTGACCGAGTTCGGCGTTGGCTCCCGACAACGGGAGGAGCAGGGCCACTTTCTGCGGCCCCGCCGCGACCGGCGGCGACGGCGCGGATGGCGAGTTCGGCGGCTGTGGGGCCCGACCGTAATACGGCGATTGCGGGTTAGCGATCGGCGCCGGTACCATTGCTGGCCCACAAGAGGTGAGCACGGCGACGGCAAGGACAGCGAATAGTGAGGCGAACCGCGGGAGACACCAGCGCGGCACGAGCGACCTCCGGCAAGAGGCAGGGCGGGAGAGGCGAACCTAACCGTCGTCCCGATGCGAGTAAACCCGACCGGGCTATTGCATTGGCAGCGAACCCCAAGCAGCCCAAGCTCGAATTCGTCCCTGAGACCCGCCTTGCCCCCGGCCTCTATCTAGTGGCCACGCCGATCGGCAATCTTGGAGACGTCACTTTGCGGGCGCTTGCGGTGCTCCGAGGCGCCGACCGCATCTTTTGCGAAGATACGAGAGTTACCGGAAAGCTGCTTGCCCGATATGACATCGCGACACCGCTCGAAGCCTATCACGACCACAATGCCGAGCGGGTCCGTCCCCACGTCCTGGCGGCGCTGCGCCATGGTGAGCGGGTGGCGCTCGTCTGCGATGCGGGGACACCGCTGGTCTCCGATCCCGGCTACAAACTCGTCCGCGCGGCCATCGCCGAGGATCTGCCCGTTACCGCGGCACCCGGGCCGTCGGCGGCGCTCACCGCGCTGATCCTCTCCGGCCTGCCTCCCGATGCGTTTCTGTTCACCGGTTTCCTCCCGCCCAAACAGACCGCACGCCGGCGCGCTCTCGCCAAATGGGCGGCAGTCGAGGCAACTTTGGTGTTCTATGAAAGTACCCCACGTCTTGCCGAATCTCTTGCCGATATGGCTGAGGTCTTGGGCAGCCGGGCGGCGGTGGTCGCGCGCGAGCTGACAAAGCTGCACGAGGACGTTCGGCGCGGTCATCTTGCTGATCTCGCTGACCATTACAGAAGCCAAGGCCCGCCGCGCGGCGAGGCTGTGGTCGTCGTCGGCCCGCCGCAACGGATCGAGGCAGACCGAGCCGAAATCGATCGCCGGCTGCGGGCGGCCGTTGGCGAACTCGGTGTGCGTTACGCGGCGGCCCAAATCGCGGCCGAGACCGGCCTCCCGCGCGGCGATCTCTACCGGCGCGCGCTCGAGATACGGGACGAGAAAGAATGAAGCAGCGGCAGCCCGGCGCCCTGCGTCGCCGGCAGCGCGCCGAGCGCCGCGGACGTGCTGCGGAATGGCTCTGCCTTTGGCATTTGCGGCTGCACGGCTGGCACATCGTCGCGCGCGGGTGGCGCTGCCCGTCAGGCGAGATCGATATTCTGGCGCGGCGCGGCAAGATACTCGCGGTCGTCGAGGTCAAGTCGCGCGGCGCAATCGCCACAGCCGCCTCGGCGCTCGCGCCGCGTCAGAGGCGGCGCATCGCGCGCGCCGCCGAAGCGTTTCTGCTTTCACGACCGGATCTCGCAGGCCTCGACCTCCGATTCGATCTAATGCTGGTCGCACCACTCCGGCTGCCCCGGCATTGGCGCGGGGCCTGGCGGGCCGATAGCTGACCGTTCAAGGCTCTTTCAAGGCGTCACACGCACGCTCCGCCCCGCCATTGGAAGCGGGCCCGTTTTGTCGGAGAATGCCCCCGGGGAAATACTCGCAGGGGGCTTGGGCGATGTCTCAGTTACGCGGCGTCTTTTTTGTCGTCCTCACACTCGTGTTGCCGATCGCACTGGGCGGGTGCCCGGCGGCTATCGTCGGCGGCCTCGCCGCCGCCGGAGGCGCCGGTTATGCTGCCAATCAGGAACGCGGCGTCAGCGGATCCTTTGACGACGTCGCGATCAAGACAAATATCCAAAACGCTTGGCTGCAGGCGAACCCTAATATGCAGCGCGATTTCACTGTCACGGTCTATCAGGGCCGCGTTTTGCTGACTGGCGCGACGCCGAACCCCGAGCTCAAAGCTCAGGCCAAGCAGGTCGCAAGCCAGATCCCGGGCGTCCGGGTGGTCTACGACGAGATCGAGGTGGGGCCGACGGAGGGCACCTGGCAGAGCGTCAAAGACACCTGGATCTCGTCGCAGATCCGCTCGAACCTCGTGTTCACAGGCGATGTCCGCTCGGTCAACTATACGATTGATGCAGTCAATGGCTCGGTCTATCTGATCGGCTCGGCGCGCAGCCAGGCTGAGCTCGACAAGGTCACCGACGTCGCAAGAAACGTTCCGAATGTGAAGCGGGTGGTCTCCTATGTCGAGATCCGGCCGGGAGAACCAGTGGCCGCGCAACAGGTCTCGCCGCCGCAAGCATCCCGCGCGCAGGTTCCCGATGCACCTGCCGCTGCGCCATCGACGGCTGTCGAGGCACAGAAGCTCTGATATAAGAGGGAGATGAGCAAGCCGCCGGAAACTTTCGACCCAGAAACGTGCGCCCAGTTTTTGCGCGATCTCGGCGCGTCCGGCGAGCAGCCCTTCCCGATAGCCGAGGCCGCATTGGTCCTTGCCTCGTTCGAGCGCCCGCGGATCGGCCCGCGGCGATATCGCGAGCACCTGCGGGCGCTGGCGCGGGACGTCGGCCGGCATGCCAGCGCCTCAGGCGACCTCGCCGGGCGAGCCCGTGCGCTCAATGAGATTATCCTTCTGAAGCACGGCTACTCCGGCGACGAACTTACCTATGACGACCTGCAGAACGCCAATCTGATGCGCGTCGTCGACCGCCGGAAAGGCCTGCCGGTGGCGCTCGGCATCCTCTATATCCATGCTGGCCGCGCGCAGGGGTGGGACACGGTCGGGCTGGCTTTCCCGGGTCATTTTCTAATCCGCTTGTCCGATGGTCCCGAGCGGCTGATCCTCGACCCGTTCCATGGCGGTCGGATCTGCGGTGCTGCCGAGCTGCGGGAGCTGCTGAAGGCGACCGCCGGTCAAGACAGTGAGCTCTCGCCTGAGTACTACACCCCGGTCTCAGACCGCGATGTGCTGCTTCGCCTGCAGAACAATCTCAAGGCGCGCCTCATTCAGGCACAACACTATGAACGCGCGGTTGGGGTGATCGAGACTATGCAGATGTTGGCCCCTGACCTCGTCGAGTTGTGGCGCGAGGCCGGGTTCCTACACACACGGCTCGGTAATATGCGGTCCGCCGCCGCGGCGCTCGAACAATTCGTCTTGCGCGCCCCCGAAGGGATGGCGCGGCACCAGGCCGCGACAATGCTGCAACAGCTGCGGTCGAAGCTGAATTGAGCTTTCGCACCTCGCTTGAAGCGAAGCAACAGGTGGGCGATAGGGAGGATGTCAATCGGAGGGTGAGATGGCAGTCAGCGCGTCAAGGAGACGACAGCCAAGCCGCACATCCGGCGGGCCGAGCACGGTCGGTGGAGTTAACGGTTGGCAAGATGACCCGGGTGACAGCTTGCCGCCCGCGGTTCCGGCAGAACTGCGGCCGGTGCCCGACCTATCGATCGCACCGCTTCGAATGCGTATCGATGTGACCCCAGCCCCCGCCGCGGGAGCCTATGAGCTGGGAACTCCGGAATTCCGGTATTGGTCCGCAGCTGAAGCCCTGGAGCGCGGCGCAACATTCTGGCGACAATTCCTACCTGAGGGCACGACCTGGCAGCCCGGCGAAGAGCTACGCGTTTTGCTCGACGAGGGCGAGGACTTCAACGCCTTTTACGATCGCAACGCTCTGAATTTCTTTCACGGCACGGCCGGTGGCCGCACCGTGTTCTCAGGTGAGAGCCCGGACATCGTCTGCCACGAGCAAGGGCATGGCGTTCTCGACGCATTGCGGCCGGAGCTATTTGATGCCGGCAGCATCGAGGCAGCTGCGTTTCACGAATCCTTCGCCGACATCTGCGCGATCATGGCAGCTTTACAGCTACAGTCGCTGCGCGTTGCGATCCTGTCGGACACGAGGAGTGATCTCTCTCGCTCCTCGCGTCTCTCTCGCCTCGCAGAACAGCTGGGCTGGGCGATCCGGCAAGTCTCCCCTGACGCGGTCGATGCAGACTGTCTGCGCAACGCAGTAAACTCGTTCTTTTATCACAGCCCGGAGGAGCTGCCGACGCAAGGTCCGGCCGCGGCTTTGTCGTCCGAACCGCACTCGTTTTCGCGCGTCTTCACGGGTGCCTTTTTCGAGGCGCTCGCCGGAGGCTTCCGGCAGACGGCGACGGCACCGACCGAGACAGATCTGCAAAGGGTGAGCTCGGATTTCGCAAGGCTGCTGGCGGCCGCGGTCCAGGCTGCACCGGTCGTGCCCGAATATTTCTCGCAAGTCGCTGCCGCATTGGTCGCCGCCGAGGCGAGCAATGGCGGCAAATATCGCAACGTATTGACCAGCGCTTTTGTCCGGCGAGGGATCCTGTCCGCCCACGCCGCCGTGGGAATGACAGCCGTCCAGACAGCGGTGCCTCTGGCCGCGGCACGGGTAGCTGCCGCTGTACCAGGAGCCTCGCGCGAATTACCCCATCTGGCATTGGCAGGCGCAGACTACGGGCTCGGGGATATCCCTCTTCTCGTCCGGGCGGCATCGGAACCGCGGCGGCTGGTCACCGCGGCCGCAGCGGTCGGCGTTGGTTCGGTTTCGGCTCCCAGCAGCGAGCGTGCCGCTCGCGCCTTTGTCGAGGATCTGATCCAGCGCGGTCATATCGATGCTGGTGATCACGGCGAGATCCCGGGCTGGATAGTCCACCCGCATACCTTCAAAACCCACCGCCTCGTTAAGTCTGAGGGCGGTTTTGTCTTGAACCGGATTCTGTTCGATTGCGGCTTCCACCCCCATATGGTCCGTTAGTCGAAGCTGAATTCGAACTGGAGGCTGGTGTGGCGGACAAGAGCAGCGACAGGAAGCCCCGTAGAGGCGAGGACCGCGCCCCAGACCCGGTAGCCGAGCGCGAGCGTACGGCAAAGGAGGCCTTTGTACGCGGCATTATCGAGCGCGGCGAAGCGGCGAAGCCCGACCGCAACGGCAAGCTGCCGCCAGGAGTGACCCACGAGATCTTGGAGGAAGTAGAGGGCGAATTGCCCAAAATTCGCCGCCACCGCTTTTCGCTGCGCTGACGGCCGGGTAGCGCAGCACCGCGGCAGCCGGGTATACCAAAAGGGAAGCAAACCCGGAGGTCGGCGTGGCTCTCGCCGTTGCGATCCAAATGGATCCCATCGATACAATCAACATCGATGCGGATTCCACCTTTGCGCTCGCGCTCGAAGCCCAAGCGCGCGGGCATGCCTTGTTCCATTATTTGCCCGACGCGCTGACCTTGCATGACGGGCGGCTTTACGCTCGCGCCCGGCCGCTCGAAGTCATGCGGCGTTACGGTCACCATCACCGATTTGGAGAGTTCGAAGAGCTCGACCTGGCGGGCGTCGATGTGATCTTGATGCGCCAGGATCCGCCCTTCGACATGGCCTATATCACCGCGACCCACCTCCTTCAGCTGTTGCCGGAGAATGGCCCGCTCGTCGTCAACGACCCCGCCGCGGTGCGCAACGCACCGGAAAAGCTCTTTGTGCTGCGCTTCAAGGAGCTGATGCCTCCGACCCTATTGACCCGCGACCGCGAAGCGATCCGCGCCTTCTGGAAGGAACATGGCGACATCATCCTGAAGCCACTGTTCGGTAATGGCGGAGCCGGCGTATTCCGACTGCGCGAGGGAGACGAGAACCTGACCGCGCTGCTGGAGATTTACGAATCGATCCGACGCGAGCCGGTCATGGTCCAGCGTTATGTTCCAGAAGTCCGCCAGGGCGACAAGCGCATCATCCTCGTCGAAGGGGAAGCGATGGGCGCCGTGCTGCGGGTGCCTCCGGAGGGCGAGGCGCGCGCCAACCTCCATGTCGGTGCGCGCCCGGTCAAGACCGAGCTGACCGCGCGCGACCGCGAGATTTGCGCGGCGATTGGGCCGACCCTGCGCGATCAGGGGTTGGTCTTTGTTGGAATCGATGTGATCGGCGACTGGCTGACTGAAATCAATGTAACCTCGCCCACCGGCATCCAGGAGATTGCGCGGCTCGACGGGATCGAGATTGCGCCGAAGATCTGGGACGCGATCGAAGCGCGGCTTGCCGAGCGCACTGGCCGTACTCCGACCTGACCAACATCATAAGGGACCGATGATGACCGATGCGCGCAATGTCCTCGGTGAGCCCCTCGCCGAGTGCTGCACCAAACCAGTGACCGGCTTCTACCGGGACGGCAGCTGTAATACCGGGCCAGAGGATTTTGGGATGCACACGGTTTGCACCAGAGTGGATGCGGCTTTTTTGGCTTTTTCGCAGGCCGCCGGTAACGACCTGTCGACTCCCGTCCCCGAATTCGGGTTTCCCGGCCTCAAGCCCGGCGATTGCTGGTGTCTTTGCGCCGAACGCTGGAAGGAGGCGTTTGAAGCCGGCAAGGCACCAAAGGTCAGGCTTACCGCCACACACGAAGCAACTCTAGAGGTAGTCCCGCTCGAAATCCTCAAGCGCCACGCGATCGACTTGAGCTAGGCGGCCAGATGTCGATGGAGGGCTGGACCGAAACCTGTCGCAGCGTCGTGTCTCCTTGGGAGTGCGACGTCACGGAACATTTCACGATTGCCTATTATTTCGACCGGCTGGCGGATGCGGCATCCACGACCGCCGAGATGCTCGGGCTACGCGACTGCGTTCAGTTGAATGGCCGGCGATTTGACGTCCGGTTTGCCCGTGAGCTTCGCGCCGGCGCCAGCTTTCACATTCTCAGCGGTCCTATTGCGTTCGATGAAAGCTGGGTCCGCCTCGGTCATCAAGTCGTCGACTCCGCCGATGGTGAAGTGACCGCCTGGGTGGAGGAGACGATTAATATAACGCCACTGCCATTGCCGAAGGGACTGCCCCTTTTGGAATGGCCGGGTCCGGCCGTAGAGCGACGGCCCGAGCCAACCACGTTCGAACGGTTCATCCCGACAGCACATGACCGGGTTAAGCCGACCGATCTGGACGCAGATGGAAATTTCGCACTGGCGGCATTTGTTCACCGGTTTACGACCGCTTGCATTCAGGCTCTCGCCGCGATCGGTGGTACGTCGTCCTACATGGAGGTCGAGCGCAGGGGTTACTCGACATTTGAGCTCGCCTTGAACATAAGCGCCTCACCGCGACTGGGGGCCGCGCTGCTCGTCGAAACCGGGCTCGCGCATCTCGGCAATTCCTCGATCCGTTTTGTTCATCGGATGTGCGACCCAGACACCGGTGGCGAATTCGCCCGGCTCGGACAATTTGGCGTCCAGCTCGACCTCGATGCACGGCGGCCTGCCCCACTGCCGGAGGCCCTGCGATCGGCAGCGGCGCGAATGTTGGTTCCGGTCGAGCAATCGAGAAGTTGACGATGCCTGAGATTGGCCTGTTCGAGGCGATCTATTCGGCGCGATCGATCCGCCGCCTCAAACCCGATCCGGTCCCCGAGGAGCTGATCACCGCGGTCTTGGATGCGGCGATCCGCGCGCCGTCGGGCGGCAATGCCCAGAGCCGGGCGTTCATCGTCGTGCGTGACCCCGATCAGCGGCACCAGCTCGGCGTGATCTACCGCAAAGCCTCCGACATTGCCGTGGCGATGTATGCCGCGCGCGGCCGTCCGTCACATTTGACCGAGCGGCAGTTTGCCCGCCTGATGACCACGGGCGCCCATCTCTGGGAGCATATGGGCGAGGCGCCGGTGCTGCTTATCCCCTGCGCCCGCCCGCCTATCGTGCCGGCCCGTGAAGCTCTACCGCCCGACATCGCCGCGCGTTGGGAGGATGAGCTCGTCTACGCGGACCGCATCCGGGGCGCCAGCATCTACCCCGCTGTGCAGAATATCATCCTCGCTTGCCGCGGCTTTGGCCTCGGCACGGTGATCACCACCAACCACATTCGCTGCGAGAACGAAGTCAAGACGCTCCTCGGCATCCCCGAGGACGTCTCGACTTTCGCGCTAATGCCGATTGGTTGGCCGATCGACAAATTCGGGCCACTAACCCGCCGCCCACTGGCCGAAGTCGCGCACTCCGACCGCTGGGGTAATGCCTGGCCCCGCTAATATCCCCGAGGTTTCCGTATAGGCCGCTGCCGCCCCGATTTTGTTAAGAATCTATGCACGACGATTGTCGGCCATGCAGGTTCGAACCTTAAGACTCTGGCAATATTTGTAGCTGAATTTCCTGCGCATTGGATATCAATTAGCGAGGTAAGCGATGAGAAACCGATTTGTCTTTGGCAGTTTATTTGTTGCCATTAATATAAAGCGCCAAATGGTTTCTTCAATCGCCGAAGACAGTTGTGGCGTCACGGCCATCGAATACGCATTAATTGCAGCTCTGATCGCAATCGCGGCGATAGCGGCCTTTAGCTTGGTGGGTACCGACCTCAGCAATACCTTCAGTTCGATCGCCAGTCAGCTGTAGTTCCCACGCTAGCCGGATCCGCCGCAGCGCAAGCGGGCGAGCCTTGATTTGGCAAACTCGGGGCAGCCATGCGGCAGCCGCACACAAAATCATCGCAGCCCCCTGCGGTTGGTGTCCTAGATTGATCCAGGACACGCCGAAGAGAGGACGCATTGACGCAGTTGTTCCGAGGGCGGCTGCACTTCGCTTGGATCGTGCTCGCGGTGATGTTCTCGGCCACGCTCGCCGGGGTCGGCGTGCGAGCTGCTCCCGGTGTCATGATCGTTCCGCTGCAGCGGGCGTTCGGCTGGGATGTCGCGACAATTTCCGGCGCAGTATCGCTCAACATCATCCTGCTCGGCGCCACCGGACCGTTTCTGACCGGGCTGATCGAGGTCATCGGCCTGAAGCGCACGATCCTCGCATGCATGGCGACGCTGATCGCCGGTACGGGCCTATCAAATTTCATGACCGCGCCTTGGCAATTGTTCCTTACATGGGGACTGATGGTCGGTATCGGCTCCGGAGCGGGCGCCATTGGCATAGCGGCGGCTGTGGCGAATCGCTGGTTCGTCAAGCGAAACGGGCTGGCAATGGGGCTGTTGACCTCAGCCAATGCGGCCGGTCAGCTCGTCTTCCTGCCGCTGCTTGCCATGCTGGCGCAGCGTTACGGATGGCAAGGGGTCTCCGTCGCGGTGACGTTGGCTGTCCTCGCGATGCTGCCGATTGTCGCCATCGTGCTGCCGGAATCGCCGGCCAGTATTGGCCGCGGCCCGTACGGTGCGGTCTCTGCACCACCGCCGGCACTACGCCAAGGCAACCCGCTCGCGGTGGCGACGGCGGCGTTGTTCCGAGCCTCGCATTCGCTCGATTTCTGGCTCTTGACACTGAGCTTTGCTGTCTGCGGGTTGTCGACCAACGGTCTGATCAATACGCACCTGATCGCCTATTGCGCCGATCGTGGGATCCCGGAAGTAGGCGGGGCCGGAATCCTCGCGTCTTTAGGCGTGTTCAGTCTGCTCGGCGCAACGGGTTCTGGTTGGTTGTGCGACCGCTACAACCCACGTACGCTGTTGTTCTGGTATTACGGGTTGCGCGGGCTGTCGCTGGTCGTCTTGCCGTTCACCCAGTTCGACGTGATCAGCCTATCCATCTTCTCAATCTTTTACGGTCTCGACTGGGTGGCCACGGGACCAGCGACCTTTACGCTGACCAACCAGCTGTTTGGCCGCCGGGACGCGCCGGTCATTATCTCTTGGATCTTTGCCGGCCATCAAGTAGGCGGTGCTCTCGCCGCTCTGGGCGCCGGCGCGGTAAGGAGCCTGACCGCAGATTACTTGCTGGCCTTTATGACCAGCGGGCTTGCGTGCCTCCTGGCCTCGTTGCTCGTGCTGCGCGTCACACGCCCCCAGCCCGGCATCCTAGCAGCTGCGTAACCAGCCTTGCAGGTGTTTGGCGCGGGCGGAACGGTAAAACTGCTTGGCCTCATCTCGCGGAGTGATAGCCGGGACAGGCGCAGGTGTGCGGCACATAGCCGCCGATAACAGCGTGAGAAACGTCGCTTACCCGACGAGACGCTCAACGTATTTCCCAGAAATTGCCGCCGTCGCCTTTGGCATCAACCTCCTCTTCCCTCCGCGCATCGCCGAAGCGTGCACAGATTTGCCACAACTCGAGTCTATACAGATTTGAATTCGGGGCGAGCGTTGAGGAACCGAGTAGTGGTCGATAACCAGCTGATGCCATTTGAGTTGACGATTTGCGGGATCGAAGAGCTCGCCTGCCATTGTGAGGCGGGCGTCACCCATGTTTTGTCGATTCTCGATCCAGGATGGCCCGAGCCTCAGCCGTTGAACACCTTTAGCGTGAACCGGCGTCTGAAACTGCGGTTTCACGACATAATCGAATCACAACCCGGCTGGACCGCGCCCGAGCGCTGGGATGTCGAACTTCTTCTCGCCTTCGGACGCGATGTCACTCCGTCACGCGGCACGCACCTACTTATCCATTGTCACGCCGGAGTATCGCGCTCGACGGCGGCGGCGACCCTTGTCATGGCGCAAGCGCGGCCCGACTGCCCTGCCGACGAAGTGCTACGGGAGGTTGCTCGTTTGCGGCCGCGAGCCTGGCCCAACCTGCGTATGCTCGAGCTCGGAGACAAGATCCTCGGCCGTCGAGGCGAGATCGTCGAAGCCGCACATATGCATTACCGGCGAGCCCTCCAACGCGAACCCGGGCTGGCGGAAGCGATGATCGGCGGTGGCCGAGGTCGCGAGGTGGCTGCCGCGATCAGAGTTTAGAGCTCGACTGCGTCGCTTCATCGCAGATACTCGACCCGGAGCACGACGAAATAATGGTGGTCCGGATCGATAACGATGCCGTCCGGGCCGGCGAGGTGGCCGTCGATTGTCGCCGGGATGTGCCTCATCGCGACGGCGTTATCGACATTGCCGCCGATCACGTCGAGCTCCCCGGGCCTTATTGCAACGACGATGTCACAATGCCCCGGAAAGCGATCCGCTGGCAGATCGTCGTAAGAAACCGGGCGTCGGCCTCGCCAATAACAGATTAAGTCGCCGTATTGCGGGGCATAGACTTCGATTCGCTCGGCGGTTAGCGCGGTGCCTGGTTCGAGGCCGAGGCCGTGGCGCCTCGCCGCATCGATATAGTCGGCATGGGTCTCCGAGTAAGGAAAGCGACTGCCCGCTCCGGCCATCCGCATTACATAAGAGATAAAAGCAGCCGACCAGGCAAAGTTTCCGTCCTCGCTGGCCGGAAATACAACGCCGTTCTCGTCGTGGATCCCGGTCCAATTTTGTTCCCGCCACCGCGAGTCGAGACCCAGCCACCAATATTCGCCGACACGCTGCCAAAGGCCCTCTTCGCGTTCCTCATCTTCAGGCAGCTCGATATTCGGAAATACCACCTGCTGTCCAAAACCCCTCCACTCGCGCAGCGCAATTTGGACGGCCGCCTCGCGCGAGAACGCCTGATAAGGCCAGCGCGCGAAAGGCGGGATATGGGCGTCCAGAGCCGCCGTCGGCGGCGGCAGCACGGGAGCCGGCGGCGGCGTTTCCGGCGGGGGGACGCACCCGACAACGCCCAGCGCAAGTAACATCGCCAGCCGTCCGATCACCGCCGTCATCTTCTTAAATCATGGTTAATATTATTGGTTGCGGATCGGGAGGAGCGGATTTGGTTAGAGCCACCTCGGATTATTAGTTGGGGGATTGGTGTGCTTGAGCCGCCCCTCCCGGCGCGCCAGGACCGACTTCGCCCGCCGAAGTGTCAGCAGCCGCATTCGGGTCCTTGTGCCACAATCGAATGCCGCCGGTCAGGCCGTCGGTGTTCGGAACGATCGTGATGTCCGCCAACAGCGGAAAGGTAATGTCCTTGGCGTTGCCGCCGCCGAGGTAGAGGTGGTCGAAGCGGACGACCTCCCGCAGGATGTCGATCACCTTGGCGACACGCTTGTTCCAGGCTTTCTTGCCTTTCTTCTTGCGGGCGGCATTGCCGATATATTCGTCATAAGTCTTGTTTCCGCTGACCGGGTGATGGGCAAGCTCTAGATGAGGCATGATTTCGCCATCGCGAAAGATCGCAGTCCCGGCGCCGGTCCCGAGTGTCAGCACCATTTCGATACCTTGCCCCTCGATCGCGCCAAAACCCTGGACATCGGCATCGTTGAGCACCCGAACCGGCTTGCCCAAATGCTCGGTGAGGACCGATTGCAAATCGAAACCGGCCAACGCGTCGGTGCCGAGGTTGGGGGCGGTGATGACACGGCCGTCGCGCACGTAGCCGGGAAAGCCCACCGACACCCGATCGAAGGTGCCGAGCGGCGCGGTCACCTCGTCGATGGCGCGGACCAGATCCTCGGGCGCGACCGGCTTGGGTGGCGTCGGCACTCGTTGCCGCTCGCCAATCAGATTCCCTCCATCGTCGACCAGCGCAGCCTTGATCCCGGTGCCGCCGATATCGATCGCAAGCGTACGAAGTTGGTTCATGGCTCTTTTTTCCTCCCAAAGGATAACCCACACTCCGGTCGTCCACTATTACGATGTCACGGGTGCGTGAAGTGCGGCTGGAAGCCTACTCCGATCAAGCTTATTTGTGGCACTATACTAGGCCCGCAGCGGAACGTGGCGGAGCGGGGATGCGAATCACAGCGAGCCCGAGCGGAATGTCAGTGATAGCCCTCCTCGCGGCACTGCTCTTGACATGGAGCGCGTGGGCGGATGGACCTCCCGCACCAAAAGATCTGGTTAAGGCCGAGCTCCTCGCCGAAACCGCCTCGATCGCCCCCGGAGCGACGCTGTGGGTCGATCTCCATCTCGAGATAAGACCAGGCTGGCATATTTACTGGCGGAACCCGGGCGATTCCGGCCTGCCTACCGCAATCGACTGGAAATTGCCGCAGGGTTTTTCGGCGGGGCACATCCTCTGGCCGGTGCCCGAGCATTTCGTGCAAAACGGAATTGGTAATTACGGCTACGCCGGGACTGCTGATCTGCTCGTTCCGATTACGGTCCCGGGCGAGCTTGCGGCGCGCCAGGCGCGCCTCGAAGCCGAAGCATCCTGGCTCGCCTGCGCCGAAATTTGCATCCCGGGCAGCGCAGAATTAGTGGTGAGCTTGCCTGTTGCAGCGCAGACCTCCGCCCCCGACCCTGCGACCGCGCCGCTGTTCGCTGCCGCTCGCCGTCATCTGCCGGTTCCGGCGTCGTTCGAGACCCGATTTGCGTCGGCCTCGCACGATTTCCAATTGTTGGTTCCGTCCGACGCGGTCTCTGGACTGCCGAACCCAACGGCGATGTTTTTCCCAAACAACGATGCGCTGATCGATGCCGCTGCGGTACCTCGCCTTAGCCCACGTGCAGACGGGTTGGAACTCGTGTTGCCGAAGGCCGCGGCAGGAACCGCTGCCCCGTCGACACTCGACGGTGTGCTGTCTTTACGCGGCGAGGACGGCGCCGAACGTGCGTTCGAGATCAGCGCCAACCCTGCCCTACTCCCGCCAGCCGAGCCAGGCGTCTCTTGGTGGCAGGCACTGTTGCTGGCTTTTCTCGGCGGGGTGATTCTCAACGCAATGCCCTGCGTCTTCCCGATCCTGTCCCTGAAACTGCTCGGCATTGCCCAACAGGCGCATGGGCGTCGCTCCGAGCGACTTTCTCACGGGCTCGCCTATACGGGCGGGGTACTCGCGAGCTTTGCAGTGGTCGGCAGTGCGCTGCTCATACTGCGGGCCGCCGGTCAGGCTGTCGGCTGGGGCTTTCAGCTGCAATCGCCGGTCTTTGTCGCGGTCCTCGCTTATCTGCTCTTCGCGATGGGGCTGAGCCTCTCAGGGGTCGCCGACTTCGGTGCTTCGCTCATCGGTGTCGGGGGACGATTCGCCGGCCGCTCGGGGCTCGTCGGCACTTTCTTTACCGGGGTGCTGGCCGCCGTCGTCGCCACGCCCTGCACCGCCCCCTTCATGGCCTCCGCGCTCGGTTTCGCGCTGATCGCACCCGCTGCGGTGTCGATCGGGGTCTTTCTCGCCCTCGGCCTCGGCCTCGCCGCGCCCTACCTCGCCGCTTCGCTCAGCGCCGGGTGGCAGCGCGTCTTGCCCAAGCCGGGAGCGTGGATGGATTTCGTCAAGCAGCTGCTCGCTTTCCCGCTCTATGGCACGGTGGCATGGCTCCTCTGGGTACTCGTCCAAGAAGTCGGGCCAGGCGAAGCCTTCGCAGCGCTTGTCGGGCTCGTGCTGATCGCCTTTGCCGTCTGGATCTACGGGCGGACGCGGCTCGCCCGACCGATCGGCCGATCGCTCGGCGCCGGCTTCGCCGCCGCCGGGAGCGTCGCGGCGTTATTTCTCGCTGCGTCTTTGACAACCGCCGTCGGCGGAATGCCGCCGACACACGTCGGTACGCAAGACGGGCTGAGCTACGAGCGGTTTACCGCGCAGCGGCTGGCAGCGCTGCAGGCCGAGGGTAAGCCGATCTTTGTCAACCTGACAGCCTCCTGGTGTGTCACCTGCCTGATCAACGAGCGCGTCGCGCTCGACAGCGAGGCGGTGCGACGGGCATTTGCCGAGCGCGGCATCGTTCTGCTCAAGGGCGACTGGACCAATCAAAACCCGGAGATTACTCAATTCCTGCAGCAATTCGGCCGCAGCGGCGTGCCGCTCTATCTGCTCTACACCGGCAAGGGCGAGCCCGTGCTGTTACCGCAGATCCTGACCGCGGCGAGCGTGCTCGACGCGCTCGGGAAGACTTGATTTCCTGATCCGATAGAGGTCTCGCATGCGTACTCCGATCAAGATCTTGACCATCGCCGCGCTCGCCGCGGTCAGCGCATTCGCGGTGGGGCGGGCGACCGCCGTGCCGTCCTCCGCCACGGCACGGGTCGGGGAACCGGCCCCCGAATTCAGCGCGCCGGACATCGCCGGGAAGGCGGTGCGGCTGCGCGACTATGCCGGCAAGACGATCGTCCTCGAATGGACCAATGACGGCTGCCCGTTTGTCGGCAAGCATTACGACAGCGGCAACATGCAGGCGCTGCAGCAGAAATACACCGCAGCCGGGATCGTCTGGCTGACGGTCGCCTCCTCCGCGCCCGGCGAGGAGGGTTATGTGACCCCGGCCGAGGCCAAGGCCGACCTCGCCCGCTGGCGGGCGGCGCCCACGGACTTCCTGCTCGATCCCGACGGCATTGTGGGCCACCTCTACGACGCCCGCGCGACGCCGCACATGGTCGTGATCGACCGCACCGGGCGGCTCGCCTATATGGGCGCGATCGACGACAAGCCGTCGACCCGCCTCGCCGACGTCAAGACGGCGCACAATTACGTCGTCGCCGCCCTCGACGCGCTCGCCGCCGGCCAGCCGGTCGCCGTCGCCTCCACCCGCGCCTATGGCTGCTCGGTCAAATACAAGGACGAATAAACGGCGAACTCCTCTGCGTTCGGCCGAGGTCGAACTCCCGGTTTTTCCCGTTGAACCGGGAATTTCGCCGATTTCCCCCGTGGAACCGCCATTTCGCCGTGAAAACGGCGAGCCAAATCAAGTCGTTGCCGGCAAATTCCCGTAGCAACCCGAAACGGGAATTCGCACCGGCCTAACCGGGAATTAATTTCCCCGAACCGGGAATTACGGGAATTATCGCCAACGATGTTCAAACCTGCGCCTCGTCCCACCACGGTCGAGCACCACAAGAGAAGCTGAAACAGACACATTTATCCGCCTCGTCGAAATTCGATAAAAATCAATCTAATTGTCGGCGGGAGCTTATAGCGAAATTTTGCCTTTTGTGCGGCGGCGCGAGACGTCGGAGAGGGAGGAGATCTCGCTCAAAGCCCCCGTGGTGTCTCCGTTTGAATTCCTGCAATTGGGTGGAGAACAGACCTTGGCGGCGGCACGTCCGATTACGCCATCGCGCCGATTCCGGTCGTTCCCGGAGGGATAATGCGGACGCGATGCGCGATCTGCCGTTGCGCAAGATGCCCGAGGAGGTGATCCTAGCCTCGCAACGACGCGGAATTCGGTGAATTTCGGCTTAAGGGCCTCAGGCCGCAAGGCGCTGTTGGCGTCTACGACATGGTCCGGGAGGATACGTTCTGGCTCGACAAGGCGTGACCAGGACCCGCATTTCAACAGTGACGCCGGCGGGCTCGGTCATAGTTTGCGGGGGAGCAAGACAATTTGACCGCCGCGTACTCAGACGAGAAAAGAGCCAAAGGGGAGAAATGTCATGAGCGGCCCATATAGCGTCCGTCCGTGGTGGAGCCGCCGCGAGTTCTTGAAAGGCAGCGCGGCCATGGCGGCCGGCGCCTACGGGCTGTCTCCCTCGTTTGCCATGGCCGCACCGGTGCCGGAAAAATTTGACGGTTCGGCGCTCAAGCTCAAGGCGCCGGAGCCCAACGCCAAATCCGGCGGCGTGCTGCGCCATGGCATGCCGTTACGAGCGCCGCATTTCGATATCCACCAGGCCGGTACCATCTTCATTCTTGGGGCCACAGCCTGCATGTTCGACAATCTGATCCGGCGCGATCCCAACGATGGCGCCAAGACGATTATCCCGGATCTGGCGCATAGCTGGGAGATTGCCCCGGACGGCCAGACCTACACGTTCCATCTGCGCCAGGGCGTGCAATTCCACGACGGCGCCGAGCTGACCTCGGAGGACGTGAAGGCCACCTACGATCGCATCGCCAAGCCCCCCACCGGGATCAGCATTCCGCGCAGCGTCCTGTTCAAGGCGGTTAGCGAGATCAACGCGCGCGACAAATACACGGTCGAATTCAAGCTGTCGGAGCCCCGCCCGATCAGCTTCATGATGTCGGCGTTCGCCAGCGGCTGGAATGTCATCGTTCGTAAAAAGACGCTGGAAGATAACAACTACAATTTGCGAAAGGTGGTCACCTACCCCGGCACCGGCCCGTTTCGCAGCGTTCGCCGCGTCGAGAACGAACTCTGGGTGATGGAGCGCAATCCGAATTACTGGAACAAGGGGTTGCCGTATCTCGACGGGATCGAGTTCTATCACGTGCTGCCGTTTTCACCGGAAATGGGTTCGGCAATTCTCTCTGGGCGGGTCGACTATGTGCGTATCACGGATCCGGTTACGATGCGCAAAGCCCAGTCCACGCCCGGCTTGTCGACCGCCAATTACAACCAGAGCGTGATCCACGCGACCTATCTCAACAACAAGAAAAAACCGTTCGACGATCCGCGAGTGCGCCGCGCCATGCACCTCGCCCTCGACCGGCCCGTCCTGGCCGAAGTCGTCAAGGATGTCGCCCCGATGTCGCCGGGCAGCTTCATCTACCCATTCTCCGAGTATGCCACGCCCAAGGAGGAGCTCGCGAAACGGCTCGGCTACCAGCCCGATCCCGCAGCCTCGATCAAGGAAGCCCGAGCTCTCCTGGCCGCAGCAGGTTATCCAAACGGTATCAATGGGCTGGATTATATGGTCCGCGATATCGCGATCTTCAAACTGTGGTCGCAAGCGATCCAGGCGATGCTGCAAGAGGCACTGAACGTCCAGTGCAACCTGCGCACGGTCGTCGAATCGGTATGGTTCGACGACGCTGCAAGCGGGCATTTCGACCTGGCGATCGGGGCCGTCGTCGGGACCCTGCTCGATCCGTCCGACTCGTTTAGTGCCTGGTACGGCAAGGACGGCCCGCAGAACTACTCGTTCTGGGACAACATGGAGTTCCAGGCGCTGACCGCGCGGATCGACCAGGAAATCGATCCCGCCAAGCGGCTGCCATTGGTCCACCAGGCTGAAGCCATTATGGAGCAGGATCCGCCGCTGCTGCCGGTCGCCTGGGAACGGATCAACGAGATCTGGTACAATTACGTCAAGGGTCTCAACCCGGCCGCTTATTTCGGCATCTTCGACGTGGTGCGCTTGGATACGGTCTGGCTCGACAAGGCGTGAACCACGCCGCATTCGACGGTTACACCTGCGGGTTAGGTGATGTTTTGCCCGATGCGACCGACATGAGCCGTCTAGACACGGTGCCGGCGAACGGCGGCTCAAATCGTCTGCATCACCGGCCGGGCAAATCGGGAATTACCGCTTTCCACCCTCCTGCGACAGCCCACCGATCTCGGCGGCAAGGTCTCTTTAGGGGCAGAACTGGTCGGCGGTCGTGCGAGCCGTAACGACCCCTTAGGGTCGAACCCGGTCGGTTTCTTACAACTCGCCGAATGACTGATATCGGCGATTTGCGGGCTTCTCAGAACTGGTGCTTTTGCCCGAGGCCGTGTGAAAAGACACTGCATAGAGGAAAGTCGGTAACTCTATTGCGCTTAGAATAGTTCATCCGAAGTCTTCGCAATGCGGCTGTCCTGTGCAACGACAGTAAATTGCCCAATGGCTGGCGGCGATCTTGTTTTCACACGGCCTCGCCCCCACAACCGACCTTCGAGGCGGTGGGGAAGCTGTCATTCGTTCCACCGCCATCGGTTCGGCCGGAGTTGCCCGAGGGCGTGATGGGGTGGACGCCTCCCCGACGGCCTTG
>Ga0306925_10000066_pt1 | contig 51631 bp, 46 predicted proteins | sample flu12Cox44000176_FD_203755 | JGI IMG/M metagenome (GOLD analysis project Ga0306925, IMG submission 203755) | Lab enrichment of tropical soil microbial communities from Luquillo Experimental Forest, Puerto Rico - flux8day.12C.oxic.44.000.176 (v2)... | ecosystem: Environmental > Terrestrial >... | reverse complement strand
TCGAAGGTGAGAGATGTGTTTTCGACCAGCCACACGGCGGTCGCTTTGGGCATCAACGGAGCAGCCATGGCGAAATCTCGGTTCACAGTCACATCGGACACGGGATGAAAGCGGTGCCCGGAAGAACTCGTTGCAGGTTGATTAACATATAATCCGCACCCCTTGCACAGGGAAGACGGAAGGAGAACGGGAAGGCATGGACGAATCTGAACTCGAACCCCGACGCAAACCGTCCCAGCCCAGGGATCTGAGCCTGATGGGTATTGCCGAGCTCGAGGCCTACATCGCCGAGCTCGAAAACGAAATCACCAGGGTGCGGGCTGAGATTGCGGCAAAGCTAGGACAACGCCGCGGCGCGGAAGCGCTCTTCAAGCGTTGATATAGTCGTGCCGCTGGAGCACCCGTCTATTGCCCGCGAGGGCCTGGGCGAATCTCTGCTGCGCAAGGAAGATGATCGCTTTCTGCGCGGCTGTGGCGAATTCGTCGCCGACATCAGCCTGCCCGGCATGCTGGAGATCGCGTTCTTGCGCAGCCCACTCGCACATGCGCGCCTCCACGGAATCAAGAAACCGCCGGGTAGCGAGAATCGCGTGTTCACACACGGCGACCTAGCAGGGGTCAAACCGATCCGCGCGGTTGCCGGCCTCGCGGGCTTCAAGGCGTCAGAACAGCCGGTTCTCGCCGCGGGAAAGGTGCGTCATGTCGGCGAGATGATCGCGACGTGCGTCGCCGAGACCCGCGCGGAGGCCGAAGACCTCGCCGCCGAGATCGGCGTCGATTTCGACGAGTTGCCGGTGGTTTGCGACATGCTCGCCGCGCGCCGGCCGGATGCGCCACTGGTGCACGAGGCCTGGGGCGACAACATCGTACTTGAAACGCTCGTCGATGACGATCTTTGCGAGGTCGCGCGCACGGCGCCGGTCAAGGTCAGCCGGACCCTGCGCACCGCGCGCCAATGCATGGCGCCGATCGAAGGGCGAGGAGTCGTCGCGCAGTGGCACACGCGGCTTGGACAACTCGTCCTCTATTCGGCGACGCAGCTGCCGCACATCGTGCGCTCAGGCCTCGCTGAGTGCCTCGGCCTCGATCATGCACAGATCCGCGTCGTCGCTCCGGATGTCGGCGGCGGATTCGGATACAAGGGAATTCTGTTGCCGGAAGAGGTTTGTGCCTGCTGGCTGGCGCTGCGGCTCGGCCGGCCGATCCGCTGGATCGAGGACCGTCACGAGCATTTGACCGCCAATGCCAATTGCCGCGAGCATCATTATCAGATTACGGCCTATGCGGATACCGAGGGGCGCCTCCTCGCAGTCGATTGCGAGGCGACGGTCGATGCCGGGGCCTATTCCTCCTACCCGTTTTCGGCATGCCTCGAGCCGGCACAGGTCGCGAGCATCCTACCCGGGCCTTACCGTTTCCGGAAATACCGCTGCCGCAGCTGGGCCGTCGCCACCAACAAGCCGCCAATCCTGCCTTACCGCGGCGTCGCACGAGCGGGGGTGTGCTTTGCGATCGAGCTGGTGATCGACGCAATCGCCCGCGCCACGGGCCGCGAGCCTTACGAGGTACGCCTCAAGAACCTGGTGCCACCCGCGGCAATGCCGTTCGACAACATTACCGGCAAGCACTTCGACAGCGGTGACTATCCGGAATGCCTACGCCGTGCCGTCGCTGCGATCGGGCTCGACGCCATACGCACGCGTCAGGCTCTTGGCGGCGACGAACGCCGCATCGGCGTCGGGTTTGCAATATTTTGCGAGCAGGGCGCGCATGGCACTTCGGTCTATCAAGGCTGGGGCATCCCGATGGTGCCGGGTCACGAGCAGGCTTCGGCCCGCCTGACCCCCGATGGCGGTCTCGAATTGCGTGTAGGCGTTCACTCGCATGGCCAGGGTCTCGAGACTACCCTCGCCCAGATCGCGCACGAAATCCTCGGCATTGAGACCGCTCGGGTTTCGCTGATCCATGGCGATACGGCCCTAACGCCATATTCGACCGGCACCTGGGGATCGCGCTGTGCGGTGATGGCGGGTGGCGCCGTCTCAGCTGCCTGCCGGATGTTGGCCGAGCGGGCGAAGCAGATCGGGGCGCGGTTGTTGCAGACCGATCCGGGCTCGGTGTCGGTAGTGGGAGGAAGAGTGGTCGGCCCCGGCGGCAGCGTCGGTCTCGCCGAGGTGGCACGGGTTTGGTACCGCGCGCCGCAACACCTGCCTGACGACGTCGACCCCGCCGGCCTCGAGGTGACAATCGGATACAAGCCACTACGCGACACCGGCACATTCAGCTACGCCTGCCACGCCGCGCGCGTCGCGGTCGACGTCGAAACCGGCGCCGTCGAGATCCTCGACTATGTCGTTGTCGAGGATGGCGGCAGGCTAATCAACCCGATGATCGTCGATGGTCAGGTGCACGGCGGCCTCGCACAAGGAATTGGTACCGCGCTCTACGAGGAGATGCCGTTCGACAACGAAGGCCAACCGCTCGCCTCGACCTTTGCGGATTATCTGCTGCCCGGTGCGACTGAGGTGCCGTCAGTCCGCATCGAGCACATGGAGACCCCCTCGCCCTATACCGAATTTGGCCAGAAAGGCATCGGCGAGAGCGGCGCTATCGGGCCGCCTGCGACCATTGCCAACGCGGTCAACGATGCCCTCAAAGGGCTCGGGGTGGAGATCGGCGAGCTGCCGATCACCCCGCGCCGGCTGTTCGCCGCCATTGCTCGGGCGGGGTCTAAGATCTCAGTGATGTCTTCCTCGGATCGAGGTTGATCCGGCCGAGCGCGGCTCACCTTCAGATCCTCGGCGACTGGCTCCCTGGGGATGTCCCTTTCCCCGCAAGCGGGGAGAGGGACGGGTCGGCGTAGGCCTGCTTACCCCAGGTGCTTGTGGAAGAAGGCGGCGACCGGGTCGAATGAGGCGCTGGTTGAACGCTTCTCGTTGTCGACATAGACGATCTCGATGTCGCCGCCCGCCTTGCGGTAATTCGAGACAAATCTCTCCGGCTCGTTGCCCGGGAAGTCGGAATCGTCGTCGTGATAATCGTGCACCATGTCGGGCCGGCCTTGCACCCACAGCGCCGGCGGCATCGGCACCTTCTCGCCGCGTTCTAGGAGCAGCATCGGGTTGCCTTCGGCCATGGCGGCTTCGGTCTTCCAATAGGTGTCGTGCTTTTCCTTCATGCCGATCGTGAAGGCCGGCGGGTTTGGGCCTTTACCCAGCTTCTGCGCATGACGGTAGCGCGACAAAGGATTGATGACGGGCCACGACATCGCGACGGCCCGCACAGTTGCATCGACCGATGGCGAGCCGGCCGGCAGCGGCACCGAGGCATATCGCGGGTCGCTCGGCCGCATCGCCGCGAGCATCGCGAGATGTCCGCCGCTCGACTGACCTGCGATGCCGATCTGGTCGGGCCGGATCTTCAGTTCGCCGGCACGGGCCTTTAGCCAGCGGATCGCGTAATTGATGTCGATCAGCGTGTTCGGATAGCCATCCGCGGCGTGGCGGAAGTTCAATGAGGCGACGACAAATCCGTTTTTCGCCAAGGTTTCGTCGAGCCCTTGGGTGCCGGTCAGATCTCCGCTATTCCAGGCCCCGCCATGCAGGTCTATGACCGACGGGAACGGACCCTCGCCCTTGGGCTTGTAAAGGCGGGCGATGAGCCGGGTGTCGCCATGGCGGAGGTACTCGACGTCTTCGGTCGTGAATTCATAGGTTTGATTCGGCATGTTCACTCCCCTTAGGGGTTGCTCAGCTGTTGCGGCGACCTCGAACGCGAAGCCGACGCCACAGCCTACTCGCTCCGAGCGCAGCGGGAAAGACGGCAGGCTCATGGCCGGCGAGGGCGAATTCCCGATTTTTCCCGTTGAGCCGGGAATTTTTCGATTTTCCCCAGATCCGCGGCCACTTGGCCGCAAAAACGTTGAGGCAAACCAAATGGTTGACCGCAAATTCCCGTTGCGAGTCGAACCGGGAATTCGCGGCGCCGAACCGGGAATTAAATGCGCCGAACCGGGAATTACGGGAATTACGAGAGAGCCCCATCACTCCGCTCATCGAAATCAAATAAAGGAGGTCTAACCAAAGGCCACATCCCTACCGCAAGAGTTGGCCTTTTGTGGGGCGGACAAGCCGTCCGGTTGCCTGGACTAGCGTGCGGCAACACCCGGTCCGGCCGCACGATCGAGCGCCTTCATGACAGATTCGGTCGAAAGCAGTTCGGGCAATAATTCCCCGTCCGGGCGACCCGGCCCGTAAACCACATTCACCGGCACGCCGTACCGGCCGAAGGATTGAATATAAGCGATGATCGCCGGATCCGGACGTGTCCAGTCGGCGCGCATCGCAACGAGCCCGGGTGAATGCAGTCGAGTGGAAACCGGTTCGCGATCGAGCACAACCGCTTCGTTCACCTTGCAGGTCAGACACCACGCCGCGGTGATGTCGACAAAGACGACTTTGCCCTCGCTGACTTGCCGTTTGATGCCGGTCGTGTCAAAGGGCTGCCAAACCTCGGCTGGAGACGTGACTGACGCTACCGGGTGCGCAGCAAGCTGCGGAGTGACGATCGCCGCGATGGCGAGCACGGCGGCAATCCCACCGGAGAGACGGCGAAGCGGCATCCCGAGCGACAGCTGAGCGCGGCAAGCAAGTGTTACCGCGCCGGCAACGGCAAGCAGACCCGTCAGCGCCGCCAAGTTGGTCCCGACCTCCTCGGCAAGGACCGCGACGAGCCACGCTGCCGTACCTGCAAGCAACAGCCCGAGCAGCCGTCGCAGCCAGAGCATCCATCGGCCGGGCTTTGGGACGAAACCGGCGAGACGCGGCACGGCTGCGACCAGCAGGTAGGGAAGAGCAAGTCCCAAGCCGAGTGCCGCAAAGATCCAAACGATTTCGACTGGGCCGCGTGACAGCGCAAAGCCCACGGCCGTACCGACAAAGGGCGCCGAACAGGGCGTTGCCAGCAAGGTCGCGAATACGCCGGTTAGGAAAGCATTGACGAGCGGCCGACGGGCCTCATGCGTCGCGGCGGCGTAGGCCGCGCCGGGCAAGCTGACGGTGAGCCAACCCCACAAATTCGCGGCGAAGAGTGTGGTGACGACGGCCATGCCTGCGATGAACCAGGGCTGCTGAAATTGAATGCCCCATCCGATCGAAGCGCCTGCTGTTTTGAGCACGATCAAGGTTGCCGCCAGCACCGCGAACGCCGCGAGGACGCCGCCCGCAGTGACCACAAGGCTGAGCCGCAGCGATCGCCGATCGAACCCCGACAGACGCGCAACCGCGAGCAGTTTGAGCGACAGAACCGGCAGCACGCACGGCATCAGGTTGAGAATGAGCCCTCCCAGCAGCGCTATGCCCAAGATTGTGAGACTGCTTGATCCAGCGGTGGAGGACGCCTCTATGGCTGGTGTCGTTGTGAATTCCGCCGCTCGGTCGGCGCCGTCGATGAGGGTGAATGTGAGCGATGCTCCCGCCAAGGCGGCGGCTGAAATGCCGGTGACACGCACATGCAGCTCCGCGGCGTGTCCGGTCTCGCCCAAGGTCACTTCGGGACGGTCAATTGTCCCGTGGTCCGGGCCTTCGATAAACAGATCGGGCTGCCGGAACGGCGCGCCGGTCGAATGCAAGCGGACCTTGACGATTGCGTCTCGCTCGCCGGCCGGTGTGACCGTTGCGCTGACGAGCGCCATTCGCGCCTGCTCCAAACCAGCGGGCACCCTCGCGCGGGTGGCCGCGATCAGCGGTGCCTCGGCGCTCGGCGACGCCAGCCCAGCGGGGAGCGCGAGTGAGAGATCCGCATGATAGGGAATGCACACCTCCGCGCAGGCGGCGTAATCGACAGAGGCGTGCAGGCTCAAAGGCGTGCCGGGCTCGGCGAGCTCGATAGCAATGGGTAGGAGAGCGTGATCAGGATAGACGTAGCTTTCGAGGCCATGCGTGGAGAGGCGCGCCGGTGCCGGCCAGGCGGCCTCGGCGCGTGCAAGGTTCATCGAGCCAGTCCAATCGATTGTCGGCGCGATTCCGGCATCACCCGGTGTCCGCCAATAAGTATGCCACCCCGGCGCCATGCGAATCTCGATGCCGGCATCTATTGTATGGCCGGAGCCAGTCGCCTCGACCGCGGTCACCAACCGGCTGGCCGCATGCTCGTCGCCGACACAGGCGGTCGCGGCGGCACGGGCCCCGCTGAGCGGCGATGCCACCACAGCCATGCCCGAAAAAATGCCGGCGATGACACTCGTCCTCATTGGTGCTCTTAACCTCAACCGGCGCTTTGGCCGCTGCGTCAATCCAGGCGCCTCACTGTTGACCCGCAGGCGGCGAGCTCGGCCGCCATTGCTCGTTCGGCCGGCCGTAATCACCGTTCCGCATGCTTCCCATCATCTGCATGCAGTTTTCGGCCATTCCTCGCTCCATTCCTCCTGTCATGCCGCTGTTTGGCATATCACGCATCATGCCGTGCGGGCCGGCCATTCCGTTACCACCGCTCTGGCTCAGCGCCGGAAGGGCCAGTCCAGCGGCCCCAAGGAGCAAGCCGGCAGCGATCAGGTGCCTCAGCCGTGTCATGGTCGATCTCCTTTAGAGAAGTTTGCCTCGGTCAGATGGTCATGTAGACGCTGGTCGTGCCGTCCTTTGCGACGGCATAGATGACGAATGGCGCTTGCTTGCTGCCCACCATGCCGGGAGACCCCTCCGGCATGCCCGGCAGTGTGATCGCCGTAATCGCCCGTCGTTCGGCGAGCAGCTTGCGGATCGCAGCGATCGGGACATGGCCCTCGACGACATAGCCGTCGATCATACTGATATGGCAGCCATCCAGCTCCTCTGGCACGCCGGCCCGGTGGCTCAATGTTGCGAGGTCGTTCGTCGGTTTCACATCGACGGTGAAGCCGTTTTGCCTCAGGTAGTCGGCGTAACCCTCGCAGCAAGCGCATTGCGGGTTCTTGTAAAGAGTGACCGGCATCGGTGCGGCAAGCGCCGGGAGCGGCGCGGATGCGATCATCAAAAGAGCAATTCGCCGGGAGATCTCGATCATCGGTGTTTCCTTTCCGAAGTTGAAGGATCAGGCGACCCGCAGCACGGTCATCATCCCCGCTACCTGGTGGTCAATGACGTGACAGTGCAGCATCCAATCGCCGGGATTATCGGCAACGAAGGCGACCTCCACTGTCTGGCGCGGCTCGACAAGGACCGTATCGCCCCAGATGGCATCGTCGATCGCTGCGCCATTGCGGCTCAAAACGCGAAAGCTGTGGCCGTGCAGATGCATCGGATGCCACCAGGCAGTTTCATTCTTCAGTGCAAGCACGTAGGTTCGGCCGCGCTGGAACTCCAAGAGCGGAGGCATGCCTGGTTGCCCGTCTCCGGTCATCGACATCCCGTTGATTGCCCAGGCCGCGCCTCCCATCCCCATCATGCCCATGCCGCCCATCATCCCGCCCTGGAGCGCTATCTCGTGGCGCTCGGCCGTAGCAAGATCCGGTGGGGCGAGCGGGTTCGGAGGGAGGCGCATCGGCGCGTCCAGCGGATGGTTGCGAAGAGGCGTCTCGGCCTCGTAGACCAGCTGGACGAGCGTGTAAGCGAGCTCATCGCCATAGAAGTCGTCGGTGACGGCATGACGGCTGCCCGGCTCGCCACCCATGTCCAGCACGATATCGGCGCGCATGGCCGGGCCAAGGAGCAGCCGCCCGCGCGCGGGCTCGTGCGGATCGCAAGGCTGGCCATCGAGCGCGATGACGACCGGACGATGGCCGGTGAAGTTGAGCGCCATGATCCGGGCCAATGTCGCGTTGATGATGCGTATGCGAATGCGCTCGCCGGCGCGCACCGATATGGAGCCCGGTACCCGCCCGTTGATCGTAACGGTGTTGCCGATGCGCCCGGCCATGGCCGCTTCCATACGGTTGCCGAAGCCGGGCGCGATCTGGGCACCTCGCGTCAAACGCCAGTCTTGTATGACCCAGGCCAGTTCGCGGTCGACCCGCGGCGGCTCGCTTTCCTCGACAATCAAGGCACCGGCGAGGCCGCGCCCCATTTGTTCGAGACTATTGTCGTGGGAGTGGTACCAGAAGGTCCCCGCATCGGGCGGGGTGAACTCATAAGTGAAGCTCTCTTTCGACTTGATCGGCGGCTGGGTCAGCCCCGGTACGCCGTCCATTGCATTCGGCAGGCGGATGCCATGCCAATGCACCGTGGTGTCTTCGTCGAGCCGGTTTTCGACAACCGCCTGAAAGGGTTTACCCTGGCGGACCCGCAGTGCCGGTCCAGGTACCGAGCCGGAATAAGCCAGGACCGCGGTTTGCGGATGGCCTGCTCCCACCAGCGGCAAGCGAGCAGGAGCAACCGGAATATGTTGAGCTGGAACGGCTTGATCCGCGGCATAGGCGTGCCGGATCTCGAACGGTACTGCCGCCGTGAGCGCGATGGCTCCGCCTGATGCGAGAAGCTGCCGGCGATTGAATGCCGGCGAGATGGATGAGTGTTTGGGTGTCAATCCCGTCCTCCAAACTGCCGGCGCCGACCCACAAAGTGGAAGAGGAGGCGCAGCGCCGCCTCACGCGCAGGCGTAGTTGACCCTTGCCGCAGGCCCGCGGCTTAGAGGAGGACGGTAGGTCTGGGCGGGAACGGATCGGGCGCGGGTGGAGCGCCAGGCCGACGCAGGAGCGGGCCTTGCGAGTAGCCAATCGCCGCGAAGCTGAGCAAAAACGGCGGCTGCCGCGCCGGCAACGCAACGACGACGCCGGCGCAAGCGAGCGCACCACACCCCATTTTGGCGCCATGATCTTTCAGCGGGGGCTTATTTGGGCAGTCGGCGCACGGTTTTACGGCGCCGCCGGTCATCGCATCATTCGGCATCGGCATCGCGATGACGGAAGCAGGAAGCACCGTGGCGAGCATGAAGGCCACGGCGGTCAACAGGAGCAATATCTGCCGAACCGCGGAAAGCACGTGAAAAAGGTAGGCCGTGAACGAGAAGACCGCAAGCCCGAGGGGCTCAGTTACCTAGCCCGGATACCCGACGACGAGATGTCTGCTGGCCGGTAAGCCAACCGCTCAGCGACGTCAAGAACAATGACCCGGCGCTCATTTTCTTTGGTGCAATGGATACTCCCTGCCGCAAGGACGTTCCTTGATAGGTCAATCCGCACCCAGCCCTGCCTATGGTTCAGAATCGACCGACCCAGCTGAGGGTCGCCGCTCGGACGGATTGAAGACGGCCTCTTGATCCCGCACGACGCGCACCAAAATGATGCCCCACCCCACTGGGGTGGGTCGGAGCATCCGATGAATGCGGCACACAAACGCGACGCTCTGCTGCGCCTCAAGACGGTGCGCGGGCATTTGGACGGCGTGATCCGGTTGGTCGAGGCGGAAGCCTATTGTCCGGACCTGATGAAACAGGTCGCCGCTGCACAAGCCTCGCTCGAACGCGTCAATCGAATTCTGCTGCAAAACCACCTGGAGACCTGCGTCACCGAGGCGATCCAGGCCGGCGGCGGCAGCGCCAAGATCGCCGAGCTGATCGACGCCCTGCGATACAACGGGAGTTTGACCGACTTTCGCGAGCGCGCGGAGCCGCTCGCCAGCCCGCCATCCGACGCCGCTGAGAGCAGCGAGAAAAGCGGCCCTCCGCCGACCAACCCGAAGGACGGGGAGACGGTGCGATGACCACGGTCGACAGCCTCTCTCAGGACCATCGCCATGCCGAGCCGCGCGAAGGCGAGCACGATTCAGTTTGTGACATGAAGGTTGAGCCCGCCGCTCCTGAGCCACCACCGTCGACTAAAGGGGAGGTTCTTTGGACCTGCCCGATGCACCCCCAGGTCGTGCGCAAGGAGCCCGGAAGCTGCCCGATCTGCGGCATGGCGCTCGAGGCGATGACGCCGGCCGCGGGCAGCGAAGAGGACAATCCCGAGCTGCGCGACATGAGCCGCCGTTTCTGGGCCAGCGTGGCGCTGTCGGTTCCGCTCGTGGTGCTCGCGATGGCCGCGGATTTCGGCGCTGTGCCGCGCGCTCCGTTCGTCGCGGTGTGGGTGGAATTTGGCCTCGCCACGCCGGTAGTGGTGTTGTGCGGGTGGCCATTCTTCGAGCGCGGCTGGCGCTCAATTCTGAGCCGCCGCCTCAACATGTTCACGCTGATCGCGCTCGGCACCGGCATCGCCTATGTGTACAGCCTCGTCGCGGCGCTGGCGCCCGGCATCTTTCCGCCGTCATTCCGCACGGCGGACGGCTCGGTCCCGGTTTATTTCGAGCCGGCGGCGGTCATCGTGACCCTGGTGCTGCTCGGCCAAGTTCTCGAACTGCGAGCCCGCTCGCAGACGAGCAGTGCCATCCGAGCGTTGCTCGATCTCGCGCCAAAACGCGCCCGACTCGTGCGTGACGACGGCACCGAGGCCGATATCGCGCTCGAAGAAGTAGTTCCGGGCAATCGCCTGCGCGTCCGTCCCGGCGAGAAGGTGCCGGTCGACGGCATCGTGCTGGAAGGCCGTAGCGCCGTCGACGAGTCGATGATTACCGGCGAACCGCTGCCGGTCGAGAAATCGCCTGGGGACAAGGTTACCGGAGCCACGGTCAACACCACCGGCACTTTTGTCATGCGCGCCGAACGCGTCGGCAGCGACACCTTGCTGGCGCAGATCGTTCAGATGGTCGCCGAGGCGCAGCGCTCGCGCGCCCCGATCCAGGCGCTCGCCGATACCGTCTCCGGATGGTTCGTCCCGGCGGTCATCGGTATCGCCGCACTGACATTCATCGTTTGGTCGATAATTGGTCCTCCGCCGGCGATGAGCTTTGCGCTCGTCAACGCTGTCGCCGTGCTGATCATCGCCTGTCCGTGCGCGTTAGGGCTAGCGACACCGATGTCGATCATGGTCGGCACCGGGCGCGGCGCCCGAGCCGGTGTCCTCGTCAAGAACGCTGAAGCCCTCGAGATCATGGAGAAAATCGACGCCCTTGTGGTCGATAAGACCGGCACTCTAACCGAAGGGAAACCGCGCCTCGTCGGCGTCACCGCGGTCGGCCGGATCGGCGAAGACGAATTGCTCCGCCTGGCCGCCAGCCTCGAACAGGGCAGCGAGCACCCGTTGGCTGCCGCGATCGTCAAGGGTGCCGAGGAACGGCGGTTGGCGCTCGGTGCGGTGGCGGAGTTTACCTCCGCGACCGGACAGGGAGTCATCGGCGTCGTCGAAGGAAGGCGCGTCGCGGTCGGTAACCTCGCCCTCTTCGCCTGGCTCGGCATTGATGCCGCTGACTTGGCCGCGCGTGCCGAGGAGCTTCGCAAGGAGAGCCAGAGTGTCATGTTGGCTGCTGTCGACGGCATCGCCGCCGGACTCGTCGCAGTCGCGGATCCCATCAAAGACAGCGCGGTCGAGGCGTTACGGGCATTACGCGAAGACGGAATACACGCGGTGATGCTGACCGGTGACAGCCGAACGACAGCGGAAGCGGTCGGCCGCAAGCTCGGTCTCGACGAAATCGCCGCCGAGGTGTTGCCAGACCAGAAGGCCGCGGTAGTCAGGGCTCTTCAAGACAAAGGACGCGTCGTCGCAATGGCCGGCGACGGGATCAACGATGCACCGGCATTGGCGCAGGCTCAGGTCGGGATTGCAATGGGTACCGGCACGGATGTTGCCATGCAAAGCGCTGCAGTGACGCTCGTCAAAGGCGATTTGCAGGGAATCGTGCGGGCTCGCCGCCTTTCCCGCGCGGTCATGCGCAACATCCGCCAGAACTTGTTCTTCGCGTTCGTGTTCAATGCGCTGGCGATCCCGATCGCGGCCGGCGTTCTCTATCCGGCCTTCGGCCTCCTGCTCAACCCAATGATCGCGAGCGCTGCAATGAGCATGAGCTCAGTTCTCGTTATCAGCAACGCATTGCGGCTGCGCACCGTGAGCCTATGAAGTGGCGGTTACCGCATATTCCCGGTGTGCCCGAGCGAATAGCGGCCGGGCTGAGGCCAGACCGTCAGCCCGTGTGGCTCCAAGCCGACTGCAACGGTTTTGACTGCTCCGGTGGTCGTATTGATGTCGTAAACGACATTGTCGAACCGACCCGACAGCCAGAGCTGCTTTCCGTCTATGCTCACATTGCCCATGTCGGGGCTGCCGCCGCCCGGGATCGGCCAGGTGTGCTCGACCTTGCCGGTGGCAAAGTCGATAACCGCGATGCTGCCTTTGCCGTGCGATGCTCCGCGCGTCGAGTGCGAGCCGCGATTGGCGACATACAGTTCCTGGCCGTCGCGGCTCGGGTAGAGTCCGTGCGTACCGACACCGGTCGGGATGAAATCGGACTGCGTGAAGCTGTCGCCATCCACGACGTAGACGCCGTCGGCGTGCATGTCCGCCACATAGAAACGCGTGCCGTCGGGTGAAATACGAATGTCCTGCGGCATCCCTTTCTTCGCAAAGTGGAGATAGCCCAGCACCTGATGGTTGACGAGGTCGATCTTCACCAGCCCGCCGCCGCGGAACTCGCAAGTGAAGATTGCGTATCGGCCGTCGATCGAGAAATCCGCATGATTGATCCCGGAACACCCCGGCGCGGCGATGGATTCCTGCAGTGCCATCGTCTGCGGATCGCGGAAATCGAGGCGTTTGTGGCGCTCGGCGACGACGATCGCCGAGCGCCCGTCAGGCGTAAAGTAAAGGTTGTACGGGTCGTCGACCGGAACGGCATTACCTGGTCTGCCGGCTTTGGGGTCGATCGGGGTCAAACTGCCGCTATTGCGCCGGCTCCCGTTGTTGGCCACCCACAGGGTCTTCAGATCCCATGACGGAACCACGTGCTGCGGGCTGGCGCCGACCGCAAAACGGTCAACCACTGCGAGGGTTGCCGGATCTATGACAGAGACGCTGTTCGACCTTCGGTTCGGTACATAAACCCGCGACAAGGCTCCGCCCACCACTGGGCTTAAATGATCTGCTGCAGCCCCGCTGTATAGATTACTGGAGTCGAGAACCGCCGGCATCCCCTGCACGGTTTGCACCGGCTCGCCGGAATTGGTGCGAACCTTGCGCAACAGACTGGGGCCGGGCTGCGCCGGGCGCCCAACAGACGAGCCGGCTGAACACAGCGGCTCACCGCGGCCTCCCGCGGTCGGTGACGGCAGTGCCGAGCCGCCGATCCAACTACACAGCACAAGAACCGGGCTGAGCCACAGGGCCCAGCGAAACCAACCACAGACCTGCTGGTGCACGATGATCTCCCAGTACAAAATCTCAGTGGTGGCCAATGACCTTTCGGATGGCATCCACCGTCCGCGCCACGATTAAATCAACGCCGAGTTGGCCGAGTTCGGCACTGGAGCGGCGGGGATCTCCACTCACCCCGGTGCTACCCTGGTGCTCGGCGCCGGATTGCAAGCGGTCCGTCCGCACGAAGCGCGGGTCGACCGCCAGCATCAGTGAGGTGTCGGCGAGGCCGGCATGGAGGCCGACTTCTTGCTCGGGATAGCCCTTGCTCCTCAGCAACTGGCCAAATTCGTTCTCACTTGCCCGGTAGTATTCCTCAACGGCGAGGACGCGGACCGGTTGTGTGGCCCATTCCTTGTCGAGCCGATCTGCGACCGCCTTCTCGTCCCTCTGATACGAACCGTGATCGCCGAGAAAGACGATGTCGTGGAAGCCAGCGAGCTTGAAGCTGCGCGCCGCATATTCGAGGGTTTTCTCAAAGACCTCTTCCGGCGTGGTGATCGTGCCCGGAAATCTCATATGGGCGGTGGGCGGGTCGAGCGCGCCTTCGGGCACATAGGCGATCACCGGCGCCACCAGCGCATTGCCCAAGGTGCGGGCAATTTTTTCGGAGAGGTAGCGCACCCTCTGGTTGTGCTTACCGAGTGCCATGTGTGGGCCGTTCTGCTCGGTTCCGCCGATCGGGACGATGATTGTAGTCTTACCGGATCGGACCAGGTCGCGCAGTTCGGTCCAGGTTAGTTCCTCGAGAAATACCGTGTCCGAGGCATGCGCGACCGGTAGGCCAAGAAGCAGGAAGCACAGAAACAGGACTGCTCTAACCATGCAACACCGGAATACCTGCCACTATTGTTGCCACGACTGCACCAAAAATCACCACCAACCAAGGCGGCACCGCCCAGAGTGCCAATAGCAAAAAGGCGAGAATGCCGATGGCGAAATCTGCCGGCCCGAGAATCCCGCTCGTCCATACCGGCTTATACAGCGCGGCCAGCAGTAAGCCGACCACCGCCGCGTTAACACCACGCAGTGCCGATTGCACGCCGGCGCCGCGCCGGAGCGTGTCCCAGAACGGCAACGTGCCGACCAGCAGCAAGAAGGACGGCAGAAAAATCGCCACGAGGCTGATAAGCCCGCCGAACCAGCCATTGGGCGGGCGACCCATGACCGTCCCGAGATAAGCGGCAAACGTAAACAGCGGCCCCGGCACCGCTTGCGCCGCTCCATACCCGGCGAGAAAGGCGTCATTGGTGACCCATCCCTCGGGAACCACCGCGGCTTGCAGCAACGGCAGCACGACATGGCCTCCGCCAAACACCAATGCACCGGAGCGATAGAAGGAAGCGAAGAGAGCAATCGTCTGCGACGGTACCACCGCGGTGATCACCGGCAACCCGATCAGCAGAGCAAAGAAGGTTATCAGAGCGGTGACAGACCAAGCGCGCGGCAAGTGGACCGCCAGAGAGCGTTTTGGCGGAGGCTGTGGTCCGCCATGCAGGAGCCCCCGGCCGATCAGTCCGCCAGCGGCGATCGCACCGAGTTGACCGGAAGCTGACGGGATTGCGAGTACGGCCATCGCTGCACCAACGGCGATCGTGGCGCGTTGGCGGTCGGGACACAAATTTCTTGCCATTCCCCATACTGCTTGCGCGACAACCGCCACCGCGACGATCTTGAGTCCGTGCAACCAGGCCGAATCGGCCAGATTTCCAAATGCCGTTACGCCATAGCCGAAAAGGATCATCGCGATCGCCGAGGGACCGGTAAACCCTAGCCACGCGCAGAGCGCTCCCAGAAGGCCGGCGCGCACTATGCCGATACTGATGCCCACCTGGCTGCTCGCTGGTCCCGGCAGGAATTGGCAGAGCGCGACGATGTCGGCATAGGCCGGCTCGTCCAGCCATCGGCGCCGTTCCACAAACTCGGCTCGAAAATAGCCGAGATGTGCGACCGGACCGCCGAACGAGGTCAATCCCAGGCGAAAAAAAGCGCGCAGCACCTCGAGCGCCGAACCGCGCTGCTGTGCATGGTCCACCACAAGTCCCGCTTGCGGCATGTCCGCCCGCTGCATCACGCCTTGGGGGGCGGGGGTGCGGTGAACCGCGCGAGATCGGCAAAACCGAGGGTCTGCTCGATTTGCGCAATCTGCTGGACCGCATCCTCAAAGCCATCCTTGCCGAAGGTTTGGCGCTCGACGCCTTCGAACTTGTCGCCCATTTCCCGGAGCTGCCACTCCGAAAGGGCATCCTTCCAGGCCGGGAACACGATCGTGTCCTCGCGTGCGGCGTGGTTCTGGTAAGTGAGGATGAAGGTTTCGGAGACGCGGGCGAGCGGCTCGGCGTCGCCTGCGCCGACTTTGTTTTCCTCGCCCCGCCTTTTGCTCTTTTCAGCCGCGGCCACAGGGCCGGCTTTTTGTGAAGAGAGGATACCGGCACCGGCTATCCCGGCAGTGAGCACCAGCCGCCGGCGCGGATCAGCATCGGCTGCTTCCCGTAGGTCCCGGAACCGGTGGGCGTTTGTCTCGGATTGCATCGCGCGATGGGCTCTCAGCGCTACCGACTGGTCCTCGATCGCAGTCAGATAGCTGCGCTCCTCGATCCCGTCCAGGATTGGTTATAGCGATCGGACCAAACAGGTGGGGCGCGCATAAATCCCTCACCCCTCCGTTAGCGCGCGACCGTTATGAACCGCGCGCCGCCCCAATCTTACGACCCCGACGCCAAGGCAACGACGTTGCTCCTCATCATCATGGAAAATCAGACCGATACGGACATCCTCAGCGATCCGATGCGCCATCCATGGTCGGCCTCGCTGATCGGCAACGAATTATTTCGTAGTTGGGCATCCCAGTGCATCGCGACTGCCATGACCTCGGGTCAATGCAATGGCCCGATCACACTTCCATGCAGATCCGCAACTTTCAGCTTAATGCTGCACCATGCCCATCCAAAACATCGTCTTGTCGCCGACATCGACATCGTATTTGCGAACGAAATCGAGCTTGCCGTTGTCGTCTATCCGGAACACCGCGAGGCTGGCCGGTACGATACGGATCGCAGCCCCCTCTTTGACCGGCAGCGCCATGATATGGGCGGCGACCAGCATGCGCCCGCTGGGGTCGATGTGAAATGTTCGGCAGTGGATGCCGCGCGTATCGACATGCTGGATGAGGGTCGGCTCGCCGGTGGTGGAATTGATCTCGTAGACGGCGATCGTATTCTCTCCACCCGCGAATACGGGCTTGCCCTCGACCTCCATCGTCGAGGAGGCGCGATTGACGGCGTACACAAAGCGGCCGTTCGGGTGTACGTGGATGGTGCCCGCGACCTGCCGGCCGCGGATGTTGTTGGGCTCGGCTAGGGTCTCCTTACGGAACACCGGTACGGCCGAAAGCGCCTTCCCGGCGATACGGAACATGTCGAGCTTGTTCTGGCGCTCGAGCGAAGCGTAGACCCAGGGCCCGGTTGGATGAAAATCGAGGTGGCGCGGCCCGAAGCCATAGCCGCCATTGGGCGCGACCGAAACTTCATTGTTCAGGACACCGTCATTGTAATTAAAGACCTTGAGGGCGCCCGGCTCCTCGGGCTTCCCGCCCGCGGCGTCATGGCCGCGCGTGACGAGGATCGCCAACTCGTTGTCAGGGCTGACCCGCACCTGGTGGCCGTAGATCCCGGGATCAATCGGCCCCGGCTGCGCGACCTCGGCCCCCGGAGTCGCATCGCGATTGACCCGGTAGACTCTGATCCCGCTCGGATTGCTGAAGGCGACCAGCAAGTGCTCCGAGGGAACATCGGTCGTCATGTGGATCGGGCGGGTCGGCAGCGGGATCGGAGCACCATGCGGGGTCAGCGCGCCCGAGGCCTCATTGATGCGCAAGGCCGTCACCTGATGCGTGTCGCCGGCCGAGCCCATCCCCGGCGCGCTGTCGCTGGAAGCGACATAGAGAAACCGGCCCGATGCGTGCGGCCAAGCATAGTGTACATTCGCCGGCAGTCTGACCGTGCCCCGTCTGACGAGTGCGGCGCCCGCGACATCAATATCGTATTGCGTCAGCTCGGGGCCGACACTGGCGTAGAGCGCCACTCGAGCCGATGCGGTCTGAGATGATGCTGATTGCGGCATGACAACGGCTCCAACGGGAAAGAGCGGCCGGGACGGCGCCTCACAGGGAGTTGGCGCGCGACAGCAGATCTTAAACCAACCCTCGCCGACTCTCCGAGAGTGTTTGACACACTTTTATCGAGGGGGTTGGCCGTCCAGGGGGCCCAGTCTGCAGCGCCCACCTGTTTGGAGAAATGGCGCACCCGGCGAGATTCGAACTCACGACCTCTGCCTTCAGCTGCTGCTGACGGCGCGGTGACGCTGATGAGTTATCGTTTGCGCGTGCTGCTGTGTCCCCCTGGCAGCACAGATTGACCACCTCAGCCCCGCCCCAAGCGGGGCTCTTTTTGGATCGCCGGCGCGGTTAATCGAGCTTTTCGAGGGCGAACTTTTCTTCGTCTGTGAGGTCGAGCGTCATGATCCCATGGATTTGCGATCGCCGCGATCCTGCGTTATCCCCGAAAGACAGAGAATGCAACAAAGCTTCAACATTAAGCTGGCAGAATTCCAGCCTATGGAGTTTCTATTTGTTGCCGGCGAGTTCGGATCGCTCTCGGCGAACCTCTGAACAATTGAGAAAATTGGCGCACCCGGCGAGATTCGAACTCACGACCTCTGCCTTCGGAGGGCAGCGCTCTATCCAGCTGAGCTACGGGTGCGGACAAGGTGGGGATACAGCCTCAAACTGACAGATGCAAGGAGGTTCCCGTCGCGTGGCCGGCATCCCTTCGCCTTTCCTCGATAGCGTTTCACAAGTTCGTTCCGATCGCGCATTAACAACCCCGCCTTGCATTCGCCAAAATTTGCGGTGCGATTCACGCTGGGGCCCGCGCGCGGCCTGGGGGCGCATGGCAGTTGCGCCGGGAGAATAAATGGACCTTCAGCTCGCCGAAAAACCTCGACAGCGCGCCTGCCCCGCGATCAATCAAGATGTTCTCGAAAGATTGGAAAAGCGTCTCGGTCGACTGCACGCCAGGCAGCGGCTCGGCATCGAAGACGACCACGAGGTTCGGGTCTTCGGCCAGGGCCTCAACTTCTTCCACCCGGAAAACTGGAGCCGCAGTCCTTTAATTATTCGAAATGCACTGAAACTGACCGGGCTGTACTGGCGTGGACGAAAGAATGCCGAAAACATTCAAATACGGCATCACGACATCCGGTTGCCCGAATTTCCATCGGCATTTGACGGTTTCACGGTCCTTCAGCTCAGCGATCTGCATGCCGACATGAACGCAGGGGCGATGGCAAGGCTGATCGAGCTGCTGCCGACAGTCTCATACGATTTGTGCGTGTTGACTGGCGACTATCGCGGAAAGACCTACGGGCCGTTCGAGCCGGCAATAGAGGGCCTGGCGCGGGTGCGCGCCCAACTGAAAGAGCCGGTCTACGCGGTCCTCGGCAATCATGACACGATCCGGATGGTGCCGGCATTGGAGGATATGGGGATCCAGATGCTGCTCAACGAATCGGAGACCCTCGAGCGCGGCGGCGAACGCATCCATCTGGTCGGCATCGACGATGCGCATTACTACAGAGTGGACAATATCGAGAAGGCAGCCTCACAAATCCCCAATGCAGAATTTTCGATCCTGCTGTCGCATACGCCGGAGATCTACCGCCAGGCGGCGCATGCCGGTTTCAATGTGCTGCTGAGCGGACACACCCACGGAGGCCAGATCTGCCTGCCTGGTGCCATCCCGGTTACGCTCGATTCGGTTCTTCCGCGTCGTATGGGATCCGGGGCGTGGAAATACCATGAGATGGTCGGATACACATCGGTTGGCGTCGGTTCCTCCATTGTCCCGGTACGCCTCAACTGCCCGCCGGAAATCGCGTTGCATAGCTTCCGCTGCGATCGTCTTCGGCTCTAGTACGGGCGATCGCGCAAGCGCCAAGCGTAGAGCAGGCGAGACAGCAGCACCTCGCCAATAAAGAACACCACGACACAAACGCCGATATCGGCCGTCGTCAGCGACAGCGAAGTGCGGCAGGCAAGCAGCGGAAGCAGTGATTCGGGGATCTGGTCGAGCCCGCTCGCCTGGCTACTCGGCGGCATATTGAAACGACGCTTTACAAAGCTCGAGAAAAGGTCGCCGGCGATCGCGAAGCTGCCCACCGCAAACCCGATTCTCCAGTCGAGACCAATCAGTGGTGCACCGGCTGTGGTTACCAGAATGGCGAGCACGACCCCGCGTATCGTCTTCGAGCGGCCGAAGAGCACCCGCCCGTCCGGGAAGGTGAGATTGCCATCAACGGGGTAGGAATAACGGTCGCCAAGAATTTTCTTGGCTAACAGCGGCGTACCGTTAGCCAACATCAACAGCATCAGCAGCTGCAGAATCACGAGCGGCTGCATGCGCTCAGTGCGTGTCGAGCGAAATTTGGCTACCACTGCGCAGGAAGGCTTGCGCAGCGGCACGATCGGCGCCGGAGGGCAAAGGCGCGGCAGGCGCAATCACCCAACTCGCGACATCGGCGATCACCAGCGGGCCTTCGAGGTCGCGCAACAGCATGTGATAACCATCCTCGTACCAGGCGAGCCTCGCTCGGCGACGGCATTGGGGCGGTAGGCTGCTGACAAACCCACGGATCGGCGTCTTCGGCACGATCTCATCCTTTGCGCCGTACATGACCAACAGCGGCACGTCCAGCCGCGGTGCGGAATCGAGCGCTGCATCCATCAGGTTGACCAGACCGTAGATCGTGTCGATCCGAGTTTCCTTGATAACTAGCGGGTCGCGCGACAAGGCGCGCAACATTGCAATATTATCGGATGGCTTTTTCTCGAGTCCGCGTCCGGTCAAGGTGAGGCCCGGCACGACGCGGACCCCGGCAGATAACGCCAGCCTCGGGAGAAGGTCCATGGTCGCGCGGCCCCATACGGCCGGAGCGGCTAGAATGACGCCGTCGACATCAGGGACCGGCGTGCCGCTCTCACCGGTCACTGCGACGGCTGCCACCGCTCCCCCCATGCTGTCGCCAAGCAGGTAGAGAGGCACCCTGGGGTAGAGGCGGCGCAATATCTTGGTCGCGGTGGCGGCGTCGGCAGCGAGTGCGGCGCGACCCGGCCAGAACCCTCGCTCGGGTGCGGCCCCAAAGCCGCGCTGGTCGTAGGCATAAGTGGCGATGCCGCGCTTGGCCCAAGCCTCGCCGGGGCTCTCAAAGGCGTTGCTGTAATCGTTGAAGCCGTGGAGGGCCAGGATCACCCCTTTTACTTCGCCCGTTGGCAGCCATATGCGCAGCGGCAACACTTGGCCGTCGGCGGTGACGAAGCTCCTCTGGGTAAACCGCGGCATCGGTTTTGGCTCAGGGGCCGCGCGCGCCGTCCCGCTTCCGGCGAGCCGGGCGTCCTCGTCAATCGTCGGCGCACAGCCGGCCAAAAGCAACAGAGCAAGAGACAGCCAAGCCGACCAGAGGCCGTATGCGTTCCGCGGTCGGCAGCTCACGCGTTTCCGTCAATACGGCAGTCCGCGGACCGGTTTCTGGAGCGGATTGTTGATTGTCGAGCGGCAAAGCGTATCATTCCGGTCAAACGGTCAGCCGACCGTCGCTGGTGTCCGCCCGCATTTCCCGGTCGCATATGGGTCCTTTCGAAACCATCTACATCGACGAGACGGTCGCTGCCTGCAATGGCGGCGGATCGCTCGGCCACCCCAGGGTCTATCTCAATCTCGGCCCGGCAGGGAAGATCGAGTGCCCTTACTGCTCCCGCCTCTTCGTCAATCGCGCGATGCAGGGGGCTGCCGGGGCGGATGCGGTCACGCCACCGAGGGTGTCGGAAGAGCGCAACGTTTAGATGCAGGAAGCCGTGGACCAAATCATCGAACCGATCGCCGCGGAGCCGCAACCGACCGAGGCTCCACCTGCCTCCTCGAGAACGCCACATCATGTGTTTCTGGTCGATGGCTCGGGCTTCATCTTCCGCGCCTATTTCGCCCGCGCGCGGACCGCCGATCCGGTGTTCCAGCGCAAGTCCGACGGCATGGTCACCGAGGTGGTGACCCTGTTCAGCAATATGCTGGATAAATATCGGCGGGAAACCGACGCCGACCACATGGCGGTCGTTTTCGACGCGTCCGGTCAAAGTTTCCGCAACCGAATATACAGCGACTACAAGGCCAATCGACGGGAGATGCCGGACGATTTGCGACCGCAACTGGAACACGTGCGGCGGGCCGCAGCGGCGTTCGATATTTGTCAGATCGAGATGCCGGACTTCGAAGCGGATGATCTGATCGCGACTTACGCGCGACATGCGGTCGAAGCGGGCGCCGAGGTGACGATCCTGTCTTCCGACAAGGACCTGATGCAGCTCGTCGACGACAAGGTGAAAATGCGCGATCCGATGACTGATCGCCCGATCGGCGAAGCGGAAGTCCGCGAGAAATTCGGCGTCGGTCCTGACAAAGTGATCGATGTGCAGGCTCTGTGCGGTGACAGCACAGACAACGTGCCCGGTGTGCCGGGGATAGGCGTGAAGACCGCGGCCGAATTGATCAATACCTATGGCGATCTTGAAGCCTTGCTCGCCCGCGCGCACGAGATCAAGCAACCCAAACGCCGCGAGACGTTGGTCGAAAACGCAGCCAAGGCGCGGTTGTCGAAGGAACTGGTCAAGCTCGACGACGACGTACCGTTGCCCTGCCCGTTGTCCGCACTGAGGGTGAAACCGTACGACCCGGACAAGCTGTTCCCGTTTCTCGATGAGATGGAGTTGCGCGCGCTCAAATCGCGCGTCGTGCGGCGTCTCGACATCGAAGCACCTGCCCCATCGGGGCCTATGGAGCCAGTGATTCCGGAGATCCCGCCCTTCTCGGCGCCGCATACCTACGCGCTCATCAACACCCTCGAAGAACTCGATCACTGGATCGAGGAGGTGCGTAAAGCGGGGACGGTCGCGATCTGGCCGGAGGCGAGCGCTGTCGCGGGCCGGCGTCCCGAGCTTGCCGGTATCGCGCTGGCTTGGGTCCCCGTCGCCGACCAGAGCGAGCCCGCGGAGGCGGAGAGCTCTGCTGCCTATGTCCCGCTCGGCCATCGCGTGACCGGCGGCCTCGATCTTGGCGGAAGCGGCGACATCACACTGGAGGGAGCGATCGAGCGGCTGCGTCCGCTGCTCGAGGATCCTGGGGTCCTCAAGATCGGCCACGACATGAAGACCGCGGCGCATCTGCTGTCGCGCTACGGCATCGCGCTCGCCCCGTATGACTGTACGATGCTGATGTCCTACGTGCTCGACGGCGGCCAGTTCGATCACACGATCGAAAACCTCGTTCCGCGCTCCTTCGAACACGAGCTGCCGCCGCTCAAGGATCTGATCGGCACCGGCAAGAGCCTGATAGCGTTTGCCGAGGTGCCGCGGGAGCGGGCGCGCGATTTCGCGGCCGAGCGCGCGGAAGCGGTGCTGCGGCTGCACATGCTGTTGAAGGCGCGCCTGGTGCGCGACAAGATGACTTCGTTCTACGAGACGATCGAGCGGCCGCTCGTGCCGGTAGTTGCGGCGATGGAGCGGGAAGGGATCAAGGTCGACCCCGCGGCCCTTGCGGAATTGTCCGGCGATTTCGAGCGGCGCATCGCCGAAATCGAGCAGGCGATCTTTCGTGCCGTTGGCAACGAGTTCAATATTGGCTCGACAAAGCAGCTCGGCGACGTGCTGTTCGAAAAACTGGGCCTTCCTGGCGGCAAGAAGGGGAAGACCGGCGCCTATGGCACTGATGCCTCGATCCTCGAGGAGCTGGCTCCCTTGCACGAGGTGCCGGGCTATGTGCTCGAATGGCGACAGCTGACCAAACTCAAATCGACCTATGCCGATGCGCTCTCCGAAGAGATCGACCGCGAGAGCGGTCGGGTGCACACCTCATATGCGCTTGCCGTAGCGGCGACCGGACGTTTCTCGTCGAACAATCCCAATCTGCAGAACATTCCGATCCGCACTGAGGAAGGCCGCCGCATCCGCCATGCGTTCGTCGCCGAACCGGGTTATCTGCTACTGTCGGCCGATTACAGCCAGATCGAGTTACGGCTCGCCGCCCATGTCGCCGATGTGCCCGAGCTTGAGCAAGCGTTTCGCGACGGCGTCGACATTCACGCGCTGACCGCGAGCCAAGTCTTCGGCGTGCCGCTCGCCGCGATGGACGCCAACACGCGGCGGCGGGCGAAAGCGATCAATTTCGGCATCATCTATGGCATCAGCGCCTTTGGCTTGGGACAGCAGATCGGGGTGCCGCAAGCCGAGGCGGGAGCTTATATCCGCGCCTACTTCGATCGCTTTCCGGCGATCCGCGCCTATATGGAGCGGATCAAGACCGATTGCCGCCGCACCGGCTATGTCGAGACGATCTTCGGGCGCAAATGCTTCATCCCCGGGATCCGCGATGCCAACCCGGCGCGTCGGGCCGGCGCCGAACGCCAGGCGATCAACGCGCCGCTGCAAGGCTCGGCAGCCGACATCATCAAACGCGCGATTGCTCGCATTCCGGCGGCGCTGGCGCGTGAAAAGCTGCGTGCGCGCATGCTCTTGCAGGTCCATGACGAGCTGTTGTTCGAGGCGCCGGAAGCCGAGGTCGAGCATACCGCACAGATAGTCAAGGCGGTGATGGAAGGCGCCTGCGCACCGCATTGCGAGCTCTCGGTGCCGCTCGTCGTCGAGACCGGTTGGGCCAGGAGCTGGGACGAGGCGCATTAGGCGCGCAGGGAAATTGCTTTTCGTGCTGCCCGAGACAAATACCGGGCAGCCAGCATCGAGAGACCGGTTGTGAAGATAAACGAAGTCGCTTCGGAAGACGCAGAGCCGTTGGCGACAGACGATCTTTTCGAGATGGCGAACGTATTCCCGCGCACCACGGGCTTACCGATGACAGTTTGGGTTGGTCCTCGCGAGAATGCTCGACATGAGGTAGGTGTCAAAGTCAATTTGACCCACCGCAATCAGATGAACGCAACAAATACGGCTGTTGTCGGTGTTCGTCCTTCACCGCGCGTCATCGCCGGCCAGCTTTCCCCGGATGACGAACAGCGGTATTTCAATGGATATCGCTAAACGCCGCTGCGTTGATCGCGTATCGGGAAGGACAGATCGACACGGTTCAGCTTGGTCAGATATTGAAGCCCGTTCCGGCCCAATCACCACGCCCCCCGCACGCTAGATCTTGGTTGAACGCCGGCGATCGCACGGCAGCCAAAGGCTGAGACTAGGCCCACCGCCAGACGGATGTGAAGGCGCGTCCTCGCCTTCTAGTCCGGCAACCCGACGACCAAATAGAGTGTTTGCAGGACTTGACCCGGTTTGGTCTGCTCGCCGAAGGTGCGCTTGAAGATCGCGGCGATCTCGCCGCTGCGATAGATGTGGCTCAGAGCCCGGTCCACGGCGAGCCGAAAAGCTTCGTCGCCGCGCGGTAGCGCCAGCGCATAAGGCTCCACGGAAAAGTAATTTTCGGCCAGCATCAGCTTGTCGGGAGCCTTGCTGTCCCTGATCAGTGACACCAGGATCGACCGGTCGCCGAAATAGGCCGAGACCTTGCCTTCGTCGAGCATCGCGAGACCCTCGGCATGGGTTTTGGCGGGGAGGACATCGGCAGTGATCTCTGCCAATTTGAGCGAATTGCGCAGCGCTTGCTCGGTTGTGGTGCCGCCCAGTACTCCGATCTTTTGGCCGGCCAGCTCTTTCAGATCATGAGGGCCATCTGCCCGGATCATCAAACCAGCGCCGTCGACAAAGGTCGGGATCGAGAAATCGACCAGCTCGCGCCGGGATAAGGTAGCGCTCGTCGGCTCGCACAAAAGGTCGGCTTTTTGTTGCTGGATCGCCTCGAAGCGATTGGCTGCCGTGACCGGGACATAGCTTACGCTGAGTGAGGTCAGGTTCGGCTGTTCTGCGAGTTTTTTGGCCACCTCGCGGCACAAATCGACCATGAAGCCGACGGGTTCGCCGATCTTGTCCTTATAGGAGAACGGCGGCGCATCTTCGCGATAGGCGATACGGATCGTCTTGTCCTGACTGATGCGATCGAGCACGCCGGCGGAGGCGGCCCCAGCCAGATCCCCTGCGGTAAACAACGCCGCCGCAAGAACTGCAGTTGCGGAAAATTTTCCTCTGCCCGGTCGGCTCATGATTTCCCCCCTTTTGGTTATTGGCAGGCGGATACAAAAACGGCCGGGCGCGAGGCCCGGCCGGTTGAGGGTCTTTCGTTTCGGAATTCCGGCTTTAGATCAGTCCCGGCGGGTGCCGAGCAGCTGCATCAGCATCATGAACAGGTTGATGAAGTCGAGATAGAGCCGCAACGCTCCCATGATCGCCTTCTTGCCGGCGATCTCGGCACCGTCGCCGTCGTAATACATCTCCTTGATCTGCTGCGTGTCCCAGGCGGTCAGACCGGTGAAGACGACAACGCCGATAACCGAGATCGCAAATTGCAGCGCCGAGGAGGCGAGGAAGATATTGACCAGCCCGGCGATGATGATGCCGATCAGCCCCATAAAGAGGAATGCGCCGAACTGCGACAGATCACGCTGGGTGGTGTAGCCGTAGAGGCTCATCGCCGCGAATGTACCGGCGGTGATGAAGAACACGCGCGCGACGCTCTCGCCGGTAAAGACGAGGAACACCATCGCGAGCGACAGTCCCATCAGCCCAGAATAGAGCCAGAAGACAAGCTGCAATGTGCTTGCCTGCATGCGCTGCACCCCGAAGCTCATCAGCATGACGAGGCCGAGCGGTGCCAGGATAACGAGCCAGATCAGCGGGGTGCGCGCGATCGATGCGTAGAAGCCGGAATAGGCCGCGACATAAGCCACGATGCCGGTGAGCGCGAGCCCCGATGCCATATAGTTGTAGACACGGAGCATATAGTCCCGCAGGCCGACATCGATGCCGACCTGGGCGTCCGCCGACCGCACCGTCCAGCGGGGCTGCGAACCTAGAGCCATAAACCCCCTCCAAGGAGAGTAGAGAAGCGAGGAGGATTCCTCGTGCGTGCGATATTGGCACAAAACGGGATCTTTTCAATAAGAACCCGCCCCGCCGCCCCCCGACTTACTCGTCGCGCAGATAGAGGGCGGGTTTGGCTCCGAGCGCCCGCCAGGTTCCGACGAAACCCAGCGCCAGGGTCAGCAACGTCGCGAGCGCTACCGTCCCCAACAACGGAGCCGGCGGCAGAACCCATTCGATTTTCATCAGCCGGGTCACGAGAAAATAGGCGGCAGTCGTTCCAACCGCGCCGGAGATCAACGCGGCGAGTGCGCCGAGCGCGCCGTATTCGATCAAAAAGGCGCGGGTGATCACGCCGCGCGTTGCGCCGAGAACCTTCAGGACGACGGTGTCGTATACCCGGTGGTGATGCCCGGCCGCCACCGCGCTGCCGAGGACGAGGATACCCGCGGCGAGGGTGACGAGCGCGGTAAGCCGCACCGCCTCCCCGATCATGGCGATGATGCGATCGACGGCAGCAAGCGCTTCACGCACGTGGATGGCCGAAACGTTCGGGTAACGCTCGGTCACCGCGCGCGCTAGGGCTTCCTCTTCGCCCTGCGGCAGATAGACGGCAGCGAGGAGACTTTGCGGTGCGTTTTCGAGAGTTCCCGGCGCGAAAACCATCGCGAAATTGATGCCGAGCCGTTCCCAATCGATCGAGCGCAGACTGGCGATTTTGGCGGTGATCTCGCGACCGAGCAAATTGACGCTCAAACTGTCCCCGACCTTGAGCCCCATGCCCTGCGCCAGGGTCGCATCGAATGAGACCAGCGGCGGCCCGTGGTAGTGGGGCGGCCACCAATCGCCGGCGGCGAGCCGTGAGCCCGCCGGCAAACTTGTCGCATAGGTCAGGCCGCGGTCGCTGCGCAGCGCCCATTGCGCTTCTGGCGCGACCGTGGCTTGCTCGACGGGTATCCCGTTCAGCCGGGTGATGCGGCCGCGCATCATCGGCACTTCGTCGAAGCGGGCTCCGGGAGTGGTATGGACGATCTCGGCGAACCCTGCCAGCTGACCCGGCTGTATGTCGATGAAGAAAAAGGCGGGCGCCTCGGCCGGCAGACGCGTGTCGACCTCCCGCGCGAGATTGCTCTCGACAAGAGTGACGGCGACCAGGACCGTCAACCCGATGCCGAGCGAAAGGACGGTTTGCGTGGTCGGTGCGCCTGGGCGATGCAAGTTGGTAAGCGCCAGCCTCACGGTCGGCCGACGCGGCCGCCGAAGCGCTTTCGCCAGCAGGACAATCGCCTCTCCAGCCACCCTGAACAACGCGAAGGCAGCGAGCGCTCCCGCAACGAACCATAGCGCAATCGTCCGGTCTTGCGCCGAAGCCACGGCGAGGGCTGCAAGCCCGAGCACCAATAACAGAGTCGCGCCGATCGCGGCGGCCGGCACGCGCCGTTGTGCCTGGTCCACGGTGTCACGGAACAATGCCGCGGCCGGCACCCGGCCGATGCCGGCGAGTGGCCATAGCGAGAAGACGAGGGTGGTCAGCAGGCCAAACAGCGCAGCTAACGCGAGCGGTGCTGGGTAGACTGCGATCCGCAGCGAGACCGGCAGCAGACTTTTGAGTAAGGGTGCGGCAATCGCTGGCGCCAAGCTTCCGAGCAACAGCGCCATGGCAATGCCGAGAACGGCGAGCACCAGGATCTGGGCGAAATAGGCCATGAGAACCAGCCGGTTGGACGCTCCGAGGCATTTGAGGGTGGCAATGGTTGATGTCTTCGCTTTGATGTAGCCGCTGACGGCGTTACCAATCCCCACTCCGCCAACGAGGAGCGCGGTCAATCCGACAAGGGTCAGAAACAGCGCGACTCGGTCGATCAAGCGCTCCAGCGCGGGCGAGGCTTCGTCAAAGCTGTGGATCTGCCAACCCGCTTCGGGGAACGCCGCCCGCGCGGTCTTAGTCCAACCCGCCGGGTCAGTTTCGGGAGGAAGCCGCAACCGGTAGTGATAGGAGACGAGCGCGCCGGGCTGGATCAATCCGGTTTGGGCGAGCGCCTCTGCTGAAATCAGGATAGGTGGGCCGAAGATGAGGCCGCCCGTCGCTGCGTCGGGCTCCCGCTCGATAATCGCGCGCAGCTGCAGTACGGCATCGCCGATCTTGATATGGTCGCCGATCTCGATCCCGAGCCGGCTGAGAATGGCGGGGTCGACCGCCGCGCCGAAACTGCCCTTCTGCCTGCCGAGAGCCGTGGCGAGGCTCTGTGTCGGCGACAGGATGACCGTGCCGTAGAGCGGGTAGCCGGCGTCGACAGCTTTGAGCTCGATCAGGCTGCGGCGGTTGCCGTCTGTTGTGCGAGCCATTGCTCGCATCGTAGCGATTTCGGACACGGTGCCGCTCTGCGCCAGGAACTCGCGCTCGGCGTCATCGGCCGGGCGGTAGGCGAGGCGGGCTTCGGCGTCGCCGCCGAGCAGCTCGCGCGCATCCCCCTTGATTCCGGCGGTTACCGAAGCCGCGAGAGAGCCGATCGCGGCGATCGCAGTGACTCCGAGAAGCAGGCAGGCAAGAAAGACCCGCAATCCCCGAATGCCGCCGCGCAGCTCACGGCGGGCGAGCCGCAACGCGTAGAGCGGCGACTGTGAGCTCAAATCGCCCGCCGGACTGCGCCCGCCCGCGGTGATGCGGCAAAGAGATCTTCGACGATCTTCCCGTCCGCCAGGCGCACCTGCCGCTCGCAGCGCTCGGCGATGCTCGGATCGTGGGTGATCAGCAGAAGGGTCGCACTGTGCCGGGCCTGCTGTTCGAACAGGCAATCAATGACCATGCGACCGGTAGTGGCGTCGAGGTTTCCGGTTGGCTCGTCGGCGAGCAATAGCTTCGGGCCCGAGACGAAGGCGCGGGCGATCGCCACTCGTTGCTGCTCACCCCCCGAGAGTTGCCCGGGATAATGCGTTAGGCGATGACCGAGCCCGACTGCGGCCAAGCTGCTTTCAGCCGCGGCAAAAGCGTCGCGGCGGCTATCGAGCTCGAGCGGGATCGCGACATTCTCCAGCGCCGTCATTGTCGGGATCAGGTGGAAGGATTGAAAGACGATGCCGATCCGCCCGCGGCGGAACCGGGCGAGCGCATCCTCGCCGAGAGTCCCGAAATCTTGTCCGTCGATCCGCACTCGTCCGCCGCTAGGCCGTTCCAGCCCGCCCAGTACCATCATTAGGGTCGATTTGCCCGAGCCGGACGGTCCAACGATGCTGACAGTCTCGCTAGCGCCGACCTCGAGCGAGACGCCGCGTAGAATGTTGACGGGGCCGGCGGTGCTCCCCAGTGTTAGGTGAACACCTTCAAGAACAATCAGCGGGCCGCTTGAATGAAGCGAGGTGGACATCTTTCATCCGAGCCGGGGAGGGTGAAAGGGCGGGCCATTTGGCGTTATCTGGCCCGTGGCGGCCGATGCCGTCCATATGGCGCGATGGACCCGGCTTTCAACGCACTGCGACAGAGGCGCCCTGCCCCGCATCCTCCCGCTGACGCGGGCCCTTCCCTCGTCCCGCAAGCGGCGCAAAGCGCTCTCATTACTCCCTCGCCCCGCTTGCAGGGTGAGGGGCGCGGCGGCTCGAGGCGTTTTCTTGCATTGGTCTGGCTCGCGCTCATGTTCCTCGCTACGCCAGCCGCCGCGGGCGTTCCGGTAATCCTCGATTTTGGCGACAGCCTCACCGCAGGTCTCGGACTACCGGAGGGGGAAGCTTTTCCCGCGCGGCTCGAGGCATGGCTCCATCGGCGGGGGATCGAAGCGCGCGTTGTCAACGCCGGCGTCTCGGGGGACACAACGGCAGACGGTCTCGCACGGCTCGATTGGGCACTCGCCGATCAGCCCAATCTCGTGATCCTGGCGCTGGGTGCCAACGACGCGTTGCGCGGCATCGACCCCTCGACGGTTCGCGAGAATCTCGACAAAATGATTGCCAAGATCCAGACCAGCGGTGCGAAATTGCTGCTTCTCGGCATGGTGGCCCCACCGAACTGGGGGGATGAGTATAAACATGCGTTCGACGGGATCTTCCCCGACCTCGCGCAGACGCACCGATTGCCGCTGTATCCGTTCTTTCTCGAGGGTGTGGCCATGAAACCGGAATTCAATCAGCCTGATGGACTTCACCCGAACGAGCGTGGTGTGGCGGTCCTCGTCGACCGGATCGCCCCGCTGGTCGCCCGCCTTCTCGGCAGCGCGTCATGAGCGCGCGGTTTACTGCTGCCGCGGCGGTCGGCGATCCCGCGAGCCTGGCGGAGCGGTGTATTGCCGGCTTGCCGGTGACCGAAGGGGCAACGCTCGGCATCCTTTATACGACCGAGCCCGCTGCCTCGGTTATGCCGCAACTCGTTCATGCTCTCGCCGAACATACCGGGATCCGTTCCTGGGTCGGCGGGGTCGGACTGGGCGTCTGTTCGGGGAATGTCGAAATTTTCGAAGAGCCCGCCGCAGTGGTAATGACCGCTGACTTGCCGCCCGAGGGTTTCCGCATATTTTCCGCGACCGGTGATCCGGGATCGGATCTGCCTCGTCGACATGCAGGCTGGATCGACGCTTCGCAACCTACTCTGGCGCTGGTTCACGCCGACCCGCGTTGCCCCGACTTGCCAAAGCTGGCCGTCGACATTGGCGTGGCGAGTGGCGCTTTTCTTGTCGGCGGTCTCGTCTCGCATCGTTGTGCGCACCCGCTCTTGGCACGAGTTTCCGGCGAGGACGGGCTCGGTGGCGAGGGAGTAGCAGGGCTGATGCTCGCCCCCGGGATCTCGGTTGCTACTGGGTTGACCCAGGGCTGCATGCCGATCGGGCCGGTGCACCGCATCGACGAGGCGCGCGAAAATGTCGTCATGGTGATAGATGGGCGGCCGGCGTTGACCGTCTTTACCGACGATATCGGACCGGAGCTGGCTCACGATCTGCGGCGGGTCGGTGGGGTTATCTTCGCCGGTTTGCCCGTCGCCGGCTCGGATACTGGCGACTATCTCGTCCGCAATCTAGCGGCGATCGATCCGGGCCGAGGTTGGCTCGTCCTGGGCGCGGAGGTTGCTCCGGGCGATACGATTCTATTCTGCCGCCGCGACCCCGAAAGCGCCCGTCGCGACATGGCCCGTATGGTCCGCCAACTCGGCGGGAGGCTCAGCGGGCCCCCGAAAGCGGGGATTTATATCAGTTGCGTCGCGCGCGGGGCCGCGCTGTTTGGCGATCCGGGAGTGGAAACCGCGCTAATCCGCGAGAGCCTCGGCGAATTCCCGCTGATCGGGTTTTTTGCAAATGGCGAAATCTCGCGCGACCGGCTCTATGGACACACCGGCGTTCTTACCCTTTTCGTCTGAGTTTGGATGGACCGGCCGGCTGGTAGGCGGATGGCATGTTGCGTCTCTTTGTCGGCATCGGATTTCCGCCGGAACTGAAGCTGCGACTGTCATTATTGTGCTCCGGGGTGCCGGGGGCACGGTGGGTAGACCCGGGAAACTTCCACCTGACCGTGCGCTTTATCGGCGAAATCGGCGAGGACGTTGCGGCCGACATCGATGACGCACTGTCGCGGTTACGAGCCCGCCGCTTTACTCTTCAGCTGGCGGGGACCGGGGTCTTTGGTGGCGACAAACCGCATAGCCTGTGGGCGGGGGTCGAGCGCACACCGGAACTCCTGGGGCTCCGCGACAAGGTCGAGCAGTCGCTGATTCGCGCCGGGCTGCCCCCGGAGCCGCGCAAATTCGCTCCCCACGTGACCTTGGCGCGGCTTCGCAATCCACCGCTCGACAAGCTGCACGAGTTTCTCGTCGCCCACGCGCAATTCCGGGCCGAACCGCTGCCGGTCGAAGGATTTAGCTTGATCGCGAGCTTTCAGACAAAGGCTGGCTCGGTTTACGAGGGTCAGGCGGAATATCCACTGATGCATTGAATCGGTCCGAAAGGAAACAGAAGATGGCTCATTGGCTGCTCAAATCGGAACCGTCGAGCTATTCCTGGGATCAGCTCGTCGCTGACGGGAGGACCCATTGGGATGGGGTGCGCAACGCGCAGGCATTGAATAATTTGCGGGCGATGAAGCTCGGTGATCGCGCTTTTTTTTACCATTCAAACGAAGGCAAGGAGATCGTCGGCGTCGTCGAGGTGATCAAGACCTTCTATCCTGATCCCACCGACAAGGCCGGCAAGCTCGGCATGGTGGACATCAAGCCGGTGACGCCCGCCGAGGTGCGCATCGGGCTCTCGACAATGAGGACTACTCCTGAGCTCTCCGGTCTTTCCTTGTTGAAACAATCGCGCTTGTCAGTCTGTCCGGTTACAGAAAGCGAATGGTCAACGCTCTGCAAAATGGCAGGGATCTCAGCTTGACTTGATAATGATGGGTTAATAATTTACTCGCGAGGCCCAAATCTCATTTACCATTTGTTACAGGGAATTACAAAAAATTACGCCCTTCGCTTCAGTGGTGGCGCCATCCTCTCGGATCGAACGCATACAAAGCCAGCACTCGCGGAGAACGACTTGGCCATGCTCGATCACTTCGTTACAAGTGAGGCGACTTTCCCGCAGAGCATAGCTACCGGATACGCGGTATCGGCTCGCCGGCACCTTGCGATCGTCGACCAAAGCCGATTGCGGTGCGACTGCCTCAAATTGGCGCTTGCTCACCAACCGAGACGCTGGCGCGTTACCGATATGGGCACTGCTTCGGAGCTGGTGCGCCTGGTGCAGCGCGGCGAGGAGTTCGATGTGATACTCCTCGGCGGATCCACCTGCGCCCATGTCGATCTCGTGGACATTGGGTTGTTGGCTGCGGTGGTGCCGCATACTCCGATCCTTGTCGCGGCCGAATGCGATGACCCAGAGCGCGCGCACGCAATCCTTCGTGCCGGCGCACGGGGCTTTCTCCCGACCAGCCACAGTCTCAAGGTGCTGATGGGCGCACTCGAGCGCGTGCGCGGCGGTGGGACTTATGTGCCTTTGGCACTGACCGAGGCCGGACCCACACCGAGATCCGAGCGAGCTCACAGCAGCCCGTGGCGTGAACTGACCCGCCGTCAGCGCGACGTCCTGACCCTGATTGCGGAAGGCAAGTCCAACAAGCTGATCGCCGACGCGCTAAAAATGTCCGAAAGCACAGTCAAGGCGCATGTCAAGCAGATCATCCGGCGTCTGAATGTTGCCAACCGCACACAAGCGGCGTTGCTCGCGACCCGGACGGCACCCGGGCATTAAGCCGGCCAGCCACCGAAGGGGTATTGTAACGGCTTAGCGCGGCAGAATATCTTCGGCTGCCAGTTGCGACGCAAGGGGAGGCGTCGGCAGCCGAGGAGGAAGAACGCCATGTCCGGTCGGACAGTCATCCCGATCTCCACTCATCCGCAGGTCGGCAAGATAAGCGAGGCGGATTATTTCAGGCTTTACGAGCGCTCGCTTGCCGATCCCGAGCAGTTCTGGGCCGAGCAAGGCATGCGGATCAATTGGATCAGGCCATTCACCAAGGTTCAAAACGCCTCGTTCGAGGGCGAGGCAAAAATCGCCTGGTACGAGGACGGAACCCTCAACGCTTCGTACAACTGCATCGATCGCCACCTCCCCAAACGCGCAGAGCAAAACGCGATCCTTTGGGAGGGCGACGACCCCGGCGAGGACCGCCGCCTCACCTATCGCGAGCTGCACGAGGCGGTATGCCGGTTTGCCAATGTCCTGAAGGCTCGAGGCGTCCGGAAGGGCGACCGGGTCACGATCTATTTGCCGATGATCCCCGAGATCGCCGTCGCGATGCTCGCCTGCGCCCGCATCGGTGCAATCCACTCCGTCGTATTCGGCGGCTTCTCGCCCGATAGCCTCGTCGGCCGCATCAAGGATTGTCGCTCCACGGTGCTGATCACCGCCGACGAGGGCCGGCGCGGCGGCCGCGCGATACCGTTAAAGCGCAATGCCGACAACGCCTTGCGGTATTGTCCGGAAGTGCGCGACGTGATCGTCATCCGCCACACCGGGGGGTCAATCGATTGGGTCGAAGGGCGCGACCTCTGGTACCACGAGGCGTGCGTCGCGGCCTCACCGGACTGCGCACCAGCGGAGATGTCGGCGGAGGATCCGCTGTTTATCCTCTACACTTCAGGCTCGACCGGGCAGCCGAAAGGGGTGCTGCATACCACCGGCGGGTACCTCGTCTACACCTCGCTGACGCACGAATACGTCTTCGACTACCGCGAGGGCGAGGTCTATTGGTGTACCGCTGACGTCGGCTGGGTTACCGGACACAGCTATATCGTGTACGGACCGCTCGCCAACGGCGCGACCACTCTGATGTTCGAGGGGGTCCCCAACTACCCGGACCCGTCACGGTTTTGGCAGGTCGTCGACAAGCACAATGTGGCGATTTTTTATACCGCACCAACAGCGATCCGCGCGCTGATGCGCGAAGGCGAAGAATATATTCGGCGCACCAGCCGGCGCTCGCTGCGCATTCTTGGGACCGTCGGCGAACCGATCAATCCCGAGGCTTGGCTGTGGTATTACGACCATGTCGGCGAGCAGCGCTGCCCGGTCGTCGACACCTGGTGGCAGACCGAAACGGGCGGCATTCTCATCACCCCGATCCCCGGCGCGACACCGTTGAAGCCGGGCTCTGCGACGCGGCCGTTCTTCGGCGTCGAACCCGTCATCGTCGACAATGACGGCCATGAGGTCAAAGGTCCGGGTGGGGGCAATCTCTGCATCGCGCGTCCGTGGCCCGGGATGATGCGCACGGTGTTCGGCGACCACCCGCGCTTTGTACAGACTTATTTCTCGCACTTTCCCGGCCTTTATTTCACCGGTGACGGCGCGCGGCGCGACGAGGACGGGTTTTATTGGCTGACCGGTCGGGTCGACGACGTCATCAATGTCGCCGGTCATCGGCTCGGCACCGCCGAGATCGAGAGCGCTCTAGTCGCCCACCCAACGGTCGCCGAAGCGGCCGTCGTCGGCTTTCCTCACGAGATCAAAGGCCAAGGCATCTATGCCTATGTCACCCTGAAGGTCAGTGAACCCCCGAGCGAAGACCTGCGGCGCGAGCTGGTCGCTTGGGTGCGGCAGGAAATAAGCCCGATCGCTGCCCCCGACCTATTGCAGTGGGCCCCCGGCCTGCCAAAGACCCGCTCCGGCAAGATCATGCGGCGCATCCTGCGAAAGATCGCGGCGAACGAGCACGACGCCCTCGGCGACGTAACCACGCTCGCCGATCCTACCGTCGTCGATGAACTCGTCGACAACCGGATGAACCGCGCGTCGTAGGCCGCGGCAAGGGAGGGGTGGGGACCCCCGCTGCTTCCACCCTTATTCGTAACCCGGGGTCGGTAGCATCGGCGGGTCGCCGACCTCGACCAGATCGGCCTTGCCAAAACCGTTGAAGCCGGTGCGTAGGCAAGCCCCATAGGCGCCGAGCTGACCCAGCTCGATCCAGTCACCCTCGCGCATGTCGGCGGGCAAGCTGAAAGGTCCGCGCATGCGGTCCACACTGTCGCAAGTCGGCCCGAACAATGCGAAGTCGCCGAACGTCCCCTCTTGATCATCGGCCTCGCCCAGGCGAATCCGCCTTGCTGGAAAGCGGAAGCCGAGGGCACCGGCATCGCTCAGATTGCCGTAGACGCCGTCATTGACGAACAGCGCGTCACCGCGGCGCAGCTGAACCTGAACGACGACCGACCCACCGCCTGCGACGAGCGCCCGGCCGGGCTCGGCCCATAGCCGAACATTGCCGGGGAGCGCGGCACCGGCAGCCTCGATTACTGCGACGTAGTCGTCCAGCGGCGGCGGTGCCATGTCGGGGTAGCTGACCGGAAATCCGCCGCCGACATCGACGATATCGACGGCAACTCCGCATTTTGCGATTGCCTCGCCGGCTAGTGCCATTGCCCGCGCATAAGCCGCCGGCTCGAGGCATTGTGAGCCGACATGGAATGCAATGCCGAGGCGGACGGCGTGCGGCCGAGCGGCCCGCAGTAGCGAGACGGCCTCGTCGAGCGACGCGCCAAACTTGCCGGATAGATCATAGACCGCTCCGCCCTTCGGCAAGGCAAGGCGCACGAACAGCCCCAGGACCGGCGGATCGCCGACGAGCCCGACGGGCACAGTCTCCTGTAATATCTTCGCCAGCTCGTCGGCGCTGTCGAAGGCGAAGTCGGTCACCCCATAGACGTCGAAGGCGTCGCGGATGGCTGGGCGCGACTTGACCGGATGCATGAAGTGGATCGTCGCGGTGGGCAATAGCTTGCGCATGAGCACCACCTCGGCGAGCGAGGCGCAATCGAAATGCCGGACGCCACCGGCCCAGAGTGCGCGCAGCACGCGCGGCTCAGGGTTGCACTTGACGGCGTAGAGAACGTCGCCCGGGAAGCACTCGACAAACCGCCGCGCCGCGCCGGCGATCACCGCCGGGCGCAGGCACAGCAGCGGATCGATCGGCCGCGCATTTGCGACGACCGCATCAACCGAGGGGAAAACAGCACGCCCGAACGGGCGGGCGGAAACGAGACGGGCTTGCGCCATCGCACCATCCTCCGAAACCAGGAGGCGACATCCCGCCCCGAGGCACGGATCGCGACGGGAGGCGGAATGACCGATCGAGATGAATCGCTGCCGCGGGCGAAACCGCCCGGGAGCGTCAGACGATGGTGCGAGGACTTCGCTTCGCGTGCCGGAACATATCCGTTTCCCTTAAGGACGCCGGCCCACGGGTGGCCGACTCGACCGAAAAGGACGCGTTACGTCGTAGCAGCACCCCTAGCGAAACGGGGCTCTAGGCACGTGCGATTGCGTCGGTTGCTAAAATGGGGAAAACGCCAGCTGATTCAAGGCGTTTTTCAAAATCTTCAGGCAGCTTTTGCGACAACGCGCATACTAGGCCGATTCAGCGGCCTGCATTACCTATCGTGTCGCTTGGGGCGCAAGGAGCGCGATGTAATCCCAAGCCATCGTCGCTGCCGCGAGCGCCGTGATTTCGGCGACGTCATAGGGCGGGGAAACTTCGACCACGTCCATCCCGGCGAAGTTGAGGCCAGCGAGCCGGCGCAGGATCGCTCGTGCCTGCCAAGTCGCGAGCCCGCCTACCTCCGGCGTGCCGGTTCCCGGCGCAAAGGCGGGATCGAGCGCGTCGATATCAAAGCTCAGATAGACAGGCTCCGTCCCGACGACCTCGCGGACCCGTTTGGCAACGGCTTGCGGACCGGTTTCGTGAACGTCCTCGGCGGAGACGATCGTCACTCCCTTGCCGACGGTCCAGTCGAAAATGTCGCGATGAATCGGTGAGCGGATGCCGATCTGGATCATTCGGTGCGGATCGATCAGGCCTTCCTCGATCGCATGATAGAAGGGCGAGCCGTGGCCAAAGACCAGGCCGAAGCTTTCTGGCCAGGTATCGACGTGACCGTCGAAGTGCACCAGGCCGAGCGGGACCTTGCGGCGGGCGAGAGCGCGCAGCAGGGCCAAGGTGATCGTGTGGTCGCCGCCGAGCGCGACCAGGTGTCCAAGCTGCTCCGCCTGCGCTTCGATCTTGGCGAGCGTGCCCTGGATATCGCCATGAGCAATGCGGAAATCGCCGATATCGGCGAGGTCGAGCCGATCCATCTCAGCCCAGGACGCCGGATGATCGCCATCGACCAGCATGCGGCTCGCCTGGCGGATCGCGGCGGGGCCAAAGCGGGCGCCGGGACGGTTCGAGGTGCCGAGGTCGAAGGGGATCCCGGCGACGCAGATCGCCGCCTCGGCGCTGGTGCGCTCGACGCCGAGAACGGTCGGCCGCGTAGCAAAAGTCGGGACAAAACTCATGGCCTCCTATCTGGGGGAGGCAGCGACCGGGTGAAAGAGTGCGAAGTGAACCGAAAATAGAAGTAGAGGCTGAGGGTCCATCGTCGGCCGCGGCGGGACGACGGCAGCGAAACGTTGCGCTCTGCCATAATACCCGCCAGCGATGAACCGCGGCGGCGAGCGCCCAGCAAAACGCGCAGAGCGGTCCTTCCGAGCGGGTGCTACGTTCATCTCCTTACCCCAAAACAGGAGCCATCATGAAGCCCGACGCAGCCAGTGCGGCAAGAGCTGTGGACATGTTCGATTTGCTCATTGAGTTTTTCGAGGACGGCAAACGTTGGATTACCGGCGAGTTCGTAGACGCCTCAGGAAACCGCTGCCTCGTCGGAGCCATGCGCTACATCCGCGCCGGCCATAATCTCTACGGCACCCCCGCGCGCTATTATCTGCTCCGCGCGATGAGACATCGCGACGAGGGACTGATGATGTTCAACGACTGCTGCAAGGACTTCGATGAACTGGGCAACCTCATCTTGAACGCGCGCAAGCTCGCGGTGACGGATATCGAAAAGGCGCGATTCGGTTTGGCTGCTAGGGAATTAGTGTCGGCGTAAGAGTGACGCGCGCCCTCTAATGTTCTGCCCGACCTTTAAGGTGGAGGTCCAGTAGATAAGTATTCGTCCGCGGCCAAGTCGCCGCAAAGGGCGATCCATCCGACAATTACTTAAAGGCGCCCCTCCGTCAATTTGAAATGACGTTGGGGGGCGCCGGAGCGGTCATATTGTGGAGTGCCATTTTCCTTCAACGAAAAAGGCTTCATCCTCCCCCGGCCAAGGTGGCATTGTGGCGCCGATCGCCACGAGAGGCTCGGCGCCGTCGCAGCGAAACTGGAAATGAGTGCCGGTCGGAATGCTGATCGAGATGCCGGGACCAACCTCGACGACCTCCTCGCGGTCGCCGAGCTTTCGCCACATGCTCCCCCGCCCCGAGGTGAAATACCACACTTCCTCGATCGTGCGATGGGCGACCGCCTTCGAGACAGCCTTCGGGGCCAACGAAAAGGCCGTCAGTCCACCTCGCGAGAGCTGACACAGCACGCGCACCTCCGAACCATCGGGTGCGATCACATCGGGCTCGGCGCTCATTGGCTTGGTCTCGAAATCCATCCTCAACTCCCCGTAGCTACCGAGTTAAGGTGCCGCGGCATGGTGTTCGCCGCGGTTCAGGATATTTACTCCGAACCACCCCCAGTACACGCGATGGTGCTGTATCAAACCGTCCCTTAGCTCCATCACCTCGACAAAATCCATCTGGTCGTCTTGCGGCGTGGTCCGCGGATATTCCCACATCAAGATTTCTCCGTCGGTGAAGTGCTTTTTCTTGTACCGGCGCCGCGGCGGCGGCTGTCCTTCGAAGACACGGGCAGCAAATAGGCAAATTTCCTCCCGCCCTTGCAAGACGCCGCGTTCCACGCCCATCAGATGGCAAACCAACGGGCTTTCCAGCGTCGCATCCGGCGCGTACAGGGCCGCTGCGGCGGCACGTCCTTGTTGCCGAGTGCCTCATCCCAAGCGTGAAGAATTTCTTCGGACGTCCGCTCATTGGCCATCAGCCTGCTCCTATAGTTGAGAAAAGGGGCTCACGGCGCGCATGCTATGCAGGTGTGACCAAGCACGTTTCAGAAAAACCTGAAACGACGCGCTATCCGCTGTTAGAACACCGATCGGAGGTGGCGAGCATGACAACCCTGGCTGGGTTTTCGCCCATTGCCGCAGCCCTAGCCGACCCCGCGCGGGAAGCGATGCTCGCAGCGCTCGTTGGCGGGTGTGCGTTGCCTGCCGGAGAGCTGGCGATGGCGGCCGGTTTGAGCCCCTCCGGGGCAAGTGCGCATCTGCAAAAATTGCGCGACGCCGGCATCCTCGCGGTCGTCGCACAAGGGAAGTTCCGATATTACCGCATAGCCGATGAGGAGGTGGCTTGTGCGCTGGAAGCGCTGGCTAATGTCGCTGCCCGCACGCGCGTCTCCAGCACGAATAGATCGCGCTGTCCCGAGGCGCTGCGGTTCGCGCGTTCCTGCTACACCCATCTCGCCGGGCGCCTGGGAGTGGCACTGGCCGATGCCCTGGAGCAGCAGGGGTTCGTCCAAGGAACCAATCGAACTGCCGACGCGACAGAAGCGGGCGAGCGCTGGCTGAGCGATCTCGGAATAGCGGCGAGAGGGCCCGGGCCCGGCCTGAGGATCTGCCTCGACTGGACGGAGCGCCGCCGCCATTTCGCGGGTCCGATAGCGTCCGCGATATTTCGGCGCTTGCTCGAAATGAAACATCTCGAGCGCCGTCGCGATAACCGAGCGCTTCATGTCACACCCAGCGGAATCGCGTGGTTCCAGCGGCTGGGAATAAACACGGCAGCTTTTGGATCTTGAGCGCGCGAGTTCACCGCCCACGAGCCGTGCCGACCACTCCCTTCACACTCCGGCGTGCGACAGGCGATGACGCCGATGCGATCGCCGCCGTGTTCTGCGCGTCGTTCCGGTTGCTGAGTTTTTTGCCCGAACTGCATACCGTCGCGGAGGACCGGTGGTTTATCGCGAATGTGATCCTGAAGAATTGTGAGGTGATCGTAGCCGAGGACGATAGCGGTATTGTCTCTTTTCTCGCGCTCCAAGGCGAAGAAGTGCGCCTTCTCTACACACGTCCAGACCGCATCGGCGAGACGGCGGGGACGCAACTGATCGAAGCCGCAAAAGAGAGTGGAGTGGGCGCGCTCGAATTGTGGTGCTTTCAGGCCAATGCCCGGGCGTGCCGCTTCTATGAGGCGCGGGGTTTCTTTGCGATCCGCTTCACCGACGGAGAGGAAAACGAGGAGAAAACACCGGACATCCGCTATCGGTGGGAACCTGGCGCGGACCATTGACTGTCGCACTAGGCTGTCCGCGGGTTGGCCGGTACGTATTCAGGGCGGATTATGGCGGGTTTGCGCGACATCGACCTCGGTGTGCCCCCGCCGTAGCCAAGTCACCGAGGCGAACGCGCCGAGCCACGAGCCCGTCGCCGCAAACACGACATAGATCGCATTTTCCGTGTAACTGATCACCGCGAACGCCGATAACAAATACCAGATGGCGCTCCAGTTTGCCGCCCAGACGCGACGCCTGCCGGACACTGCGGCATTGAAGAATACATAGGCCGCATCGGTGGCAGCAGTGGACGCAAGCACGCCCAGCGCGATGAGCGGGTTGACCCCAAAAATCATGCCAAGTTCTCCGTATGTTGGGACTGGTCGTGAGGGTCCGTGTCTGGTGGTAGGCATTGACGCACGTCTACAGACCCGTGTCTGATTGAAAGACTAACCATTCCGAGAAAGCCTATGCCGGTCGACAAGCCCGCTGGGTCGCGCCTCGAACAGCGCCTTCGCCGTGAGACCCGCGGCGAAGTGTTGTTCGACGCATTTAGCCGCGGGCGTTACAGCACCGATGCGTCGATCTACCAGATCGAGCCACTAGGGGTCGTCGTGCCGAAGAGCCGCGAGGATGCCGCGGCCGCGATCGCGATTGCCCGGGAGGAGGGGGTGCCGGTGCTGCCGCGCGGCGGCGGCACCTCGCAATGCGGGCAGACCGTGGCGCGAGCGCTTGTCATCGATTGCAGCAAATATCTCGACCGGGTGATTTCCGTCGATGTCGAAGGGCGGCGGGCGCGGGTCGAGCCGGGGGTCGTACTCGATCGGCTCAACCGGCTGTTGCGGAAAGACCGGCTGTTCTTCCCCGTTGACCCGTCAACGGCGAGCCGTGCGACGATCGGCGGCATGACCGCAAACAACAGCTGTGGCTCGCGCTCCTTGCGCTACGGCAACATGGTGCACAATGTGCGCGGCGTCGATGCACTGCTCGCCGACGGTACCGCAGCATGGTTCGGCGAGGTTCCCGGCAACTTCGACGAGGAGACCACGCCCGCGCGCTATCGCGACCTCGTCCGCCAAATGCGCGCCTTGCACCGCCGCGAGGCCGAAGAGATCGAGCGCTGCTTTCCGAAGGTGCTGCGCCGAGTCGGCGGCTACAATATCGATACGATCGACGAGGCCGGCCACAACATGGCGCGGCTGCTGGTCGGCTCCGAGGGCACGCTCGCCTTCTTCAACGAGATCGAGCTAGAGCTGCAGCCGATCCCGGTGCATCGGGTCCTCGGCATCTGTCATTTCCCGAGCTTCTACAGCGCGATGGCCGCGACGCGGCGGATCGTCGATCTCGGCCCAAGCGCGGTGGAGCTGGTCGACCGCACGATGATCGAACTGTCGCGCGACATCCCGATGTTCCGTCCGGTCGTCGAGCGTTTCGTCAGAGGAGAGCCGGCCGCGCTGCTGCTGACCGAGTTCTCCGGTGACGACCCCGCGGAGAACCTCCGGTGTCTGAACGCGCTAGTCGAGCTGATGGGGGATTTGGGTTTTCCCGACAGCGTCGTCGAAGCGACCGACCCCGCCTTCCAGCAAGCGGTTTGGGAGATCCGCGCGCAAGGCCTCAACATCATGATGTCGATGAAGGGTGACGGGAAGCCGGTCTCGTTTCTCGAGGATTGCGCGGTCCGCCTCGAAGACCTCGCGGACTATACCGAACGGCTCACCCGCATCTTCGAGAAGCATGGGACCTACGGCACTTGGTACGCCCACGCCTCGGTCGGCTGTCTGCATGTTCGGCCGGTGCTGAACGTCAAGCAAGAGCTCGAGGTCAAGAAGATGCGGGCGATCGCCGAGGAGGCCTTCGCGATGGTCCGCGAATACAAGGGATCGCATTCGGGCGAGCACGGCGACGGCCTCGTGCGCTCCGAGTTCCACGAGGCGATGTTCGGCTCGCGCATGGTCCGCGCCTTCGAGGAGGTCAAGGACGCCTTCGACCCGCAGGGTCTCTTCAACCCAGGCAAGATCATCCGCGCGCCGAAGATGGACGACCGCAGCCTCTTCCGCTTCAAGCCCGATTATCGCCCGTTGCCGATCGAGACGGCATTGGACTGGTCGGATTGGGGTGGGTTCGCAGCCGCGGCCGAGATGTGCAACAACAACGGCGCCTGCCGCGCCCGCGATGCCGGCGTCATGTGTCCCTCGTTCCGCGCCACTGGAGAGGAGCAGCACCTGACGCGTGGACGCGCCAACACGTTGCGGCTGGCGCTGTCAGGGCAGCTCGGGCCCGATGCGCTGGTTTCCGAAGACATGCGCGAGACGATGGCGCTGTGCATTTCGTGCAAAGGCTGCAAGCGCGAATGCCCGACCGGCGTCGACATGGCGCGCATGAAGATCGAGTTCCTGCACCATTACCGCAAACGCAACAGGCTCACGCCACGCGATCGGCTGATCGCCTACCTGCCCCGATACGCACCCTATGCGGCACGCCTCGCGCCGCTCATGAATCTGAGAAACCGCATCCCCTCGCTCGCGCGGCTTGGCGAACGTGCCCTCGGGCTCAGCGCCAGCCGCAAATTGCCCGAGTGGTCGACCCGGCCCTACCGTGGAACTTCATCTGGCGCCGGGCGCGAAGTCGTCCTTCTGGTCGACACCTTCAACCGCTATTTCGAGCCGGAGAACGCCCGCGCAGCACAGCGCGTACTGACGCGCGCCGGTTACCGCGTTCTGTCTCCAGACCCGGCTAGAGGGCGGCCCCTTTGCTGCGGCCGCACCTTTCTCGCGGCGGGCCTTGTCGAGGAGGCGCGCTCGGAGGCGCGCCGCACGCTCCGCGTACTTGCCCCGCATCTTGCGGCCGGCACTCCGATCGTCGGGCTCGAACCATCCTGTCTGCTGACCCTGCGGGACGAATTCCCTGCGATGTTGCCCAGTCCCGAGATGACGGCGCTCGCCGAGCGGGTCCAGCTTCTCGAGCAATTCATCGAAAGCGAGCGCGCGTCCAGCCGCTTGGAGCTGGCGCTGGTGCCAATGGAAGGCCGTACCGTCTTGCTGCACGGGCACTGTCACCAGAAAGCGTTTGGCACGGTCGGCGCGGCGGTAGAGGCCCTGCAGCTCATTCCGGGCCTTGCCGTTGAGATCTTTGATTCAACCTGCTGCGGTATGGCCGGTTCGTTCGGCTATGAGGCCGAGCATCACGAGATGTCGCTGAGGATCGGCGAACTCGGCGTGCTGCCAAGGATGCGGGCGGCAGCCCCCGATACGTTGCTCGCCGCCAACGGTACGAGCTGCCGCCATCAGATCGGCGACGCCGTGGGTCGTGAAGCCTGGCACATCGTCCGCATCCTCGACGACGCGTCTTCTGGAGCCTGAAATGGAAAAGCTCGAGATCGTATTCGATCCGCTACCGGGCGATTCACTGAGCCGGTTCGTGACGGAGTCTCTCGCCTCGTACAACATCGCGGCCACCGGCCAAGAGAGCTGGTACCCGGTAGGCTTTTTCCTGAAGAGCGGCCGCGGTGAATGGTTGGGCGGCCTGCTCGGCAACATATGGGGCGGCTGGCTGCATGTAACCCATCTCTGGATTGCCGCCCCGGTACGCCGTCACGGGAATGGGACGCGGCTGCTGCAAGCCGCCGAGCGTTACGCGATCGAGCGTGGCTGTCTCGCTGCCAGCCTGGAGACACACAGCTACGAGGCGCGTCCTTTCTACGAGAAGCTCGGATATGAAGTGTTTGCCGCACTCGAAGACTACCCGCCAGGGCATACGAAGTTCTATCTTCGCAAGCGGCTCGCGGCAAAGCCAACTTCGGGGTGAATAACGAATGCGGCCTGTGATGACTCTCCCTGATCGCGCAAAGGCGTTACTCGATTTCTGGTTTGGGCCGCCCGATGACCCGGCGCGCGAGCAGCATCGCGAGATCTGGTTCAAGGCCAACGACGAATTCGACGCCGCATTGCGCCGCGAGTTTCTCGCCGATTATGACGCGGCGGCCGCTGCCGCATTGCGGTGCTGGGAAACCTCGCCCGAGGGTGCGCTCGCCGTGGTCCTGCTGCTCGACCAGGTGCCGCGCAATATCTTTCGCGGCACACCCCGCGCCTATGTGACCGACGCGGCAGCACGCGCCACCGCGGACCGGGCGCTCGAACGAGAGTTCGACCAGCTGGTCCCGCCTGCCTGGCGGTTGTTCTTTTACATGCCGTTCCATCACAGCGAGAGCATCGCGGATCAACGGCGCTCGGTGGCACTATTCAATACTCTGCCGCGAAACCCCGATCGTCGCGGTTCTCTGCGTCGCTACGGGTACCCCTATATTGAAGTGATCGAGCGCTTCGGTCGCTTTCCGCACCGCAACGGAATCCTTGGCCGGCAATCGACACCGGAAGAAATCGCGTTCCTCGCAGAGCGGGAGCTAGCTCGCCGGGCGGCGCGCGAAGCCGAGTAATCGGGCCGCGAGACCGACCGTCCAGCCCTGCACGATCAGCGAGGCGATCACCAGGATGAATATGCTGGCAAACAACCGCTCGTCACGATTGGGATCGGCAAGCGCGGGGATGATGCTCAAATAGATCGGCACCGCGCCGCGCAGCCCTACCCATGACGCGAAAGCGGTCTCGCGCAAGGTGAACCGGAACGGCAAGAGACAGGCGAAGACAGCGACCGGGCGAGCAATGAAGATCAGCGCTGCGGCTCCAATGACGGCGCTGCCAAGATAGGGCGGCAGGTCGTGCGGGGTGACCAGCAGCCCGAGCATCACGAACAAGACGATCTGTGCGAGCCAGGCCATTCCCTCGAAGAAATGCTCGACATCCTGTTTCGCCCGGTGCTGGGCGGCGCCGGTCACCACCGCGGCCAAATAGATCGCGAGAAACCCGCTAGTGCCAAGGAGCTGAGCCAAACCGAATATGGCGAGCCCGCCGGCCAACACCAGGACGGGCTTAAGCGAGGTTTCAAGCGAAAGACGCTTTAGCGATTGAGCGAGCAACCAACCGCCGGCCAAACCCAGCACAGCGCCGCCAGCCATCTCCTCGAGGAAGAGCAAGACGGCATCGCCGATACCGACCGAATTTGGCGAAACGATGATGTGCAGCAGCAGGAAGGTGAGAAACACCGACATCGGATCATTGAGCCCGGATTCGACCTCGAGCAGCGCGAGGAGCCGCTCCGGCAGAGAGGCGCCCGAACGCCGCAGCAGCACCGCGACCGCTGCGGCATCAGTCGGAGCGGCAGCGGCGCCGGCGAGCAGCCCGGCGACGAGGGGCACGCCATCCACCACCGCGACGAACATGCCCAGCACTAGGGCTGTCGCCGCGACGCCAATGGTGGCCAGCACGGCAGCCGGCCAGAAGGCAAGCCGTAACATGTGGACCGGCGTCTTGAGGCCGCCCTCGAATAGGATCACAGCGAGTGCGACGCTGCCGATCAGATAGGCGGAGGTGAAGTCGTCGTAAGGAACGCCGAGTACGCCGTCCTCGCCTGCGAGCATGCCGAGGCCGAGGAAGACCAGCAGCATCGGCGCTCCGACGCGGCGGGAGATCAGCCCGGCGAGGATGCTCAGCAGTCCGAGCGCGCCGCCCAGCAGGATCAGCTCATGCGCCCTCCCCAAAGTCGCTTGTCCTAGCGCGATCAGCTGGGCACTGGTCATCTCGAAAGCATCATGAAGTGGTGGCTATACCGACCTGTCACCGAATCGCGATCACAATGACACCGCCTACTAAAAACCTTTGATCCCAACACGCGGAAACGGCCGCAGCTTGTCGGGTGAACCGTATCGGGGCAGCATTGCAAACGCGGCGGGAGGGGACCCGCATTTGTCGAGGGGGGATGATGGATCTGTCGAAATTTGCGGGACTTGTGGCCGTCATCTTGGTGATCGGCGGTATGTTGTCCGCGGCGTGCGGTCAAGTCCTGATCGTCGGGTGCGACGAGAAGCAGGGGTGGGACGAAAACAGCAAGCCGATTCTTCGCGAGCCTGGTAAAGACATCTTGGCGGTGGTCGACATTTCGAAGCCGGGTTCCCCGCAAGTTACGGCAACTATCCCGCTGATGAATTCGGAAGTCGGACCACCGACCAACCTCGCGATAGATCCCTCGGGCGAAATCGCGCTCGTCGCCAACTCGCTCGAGCCCGTGGTTCAGGGATGGGGCCGCCGGTTGGAGCCCGACAACAAAGTCTTCCTGGTAGACCTCAAGGCGAACCCACCCAGCGTGACCGGCATGATCACGGTTGGCAAGCAGCCCTCAGGCATGGCGATCAGCCCAAAAGGCGGCTTGGCGCTCGTCGCCAACCGCGCCGACGGAACGCTCTCGGTCTTGTCGATCCGCGGCAAGGACATTTCGGTTGTCGACACAGTCACTGTCGGGACAGGGGCCGACCAGGTTTCCACAGTCGCGATCACCCCGGACGGCAAACGCGCGCTCGCGGTCAAGTCCAACGCCAACAAGGTCGCTCTACTGTCGATCGATGGGCAAAAAGTGACGTACGACAAGAGCGACCTGCCGGTCGGGATCTTTCCCTACAACATTGCCGTGACGCCTGATGGAAAGCTGGCGCTGACCGCCGACAATGGCAATCGCGGGAGTTCCGACGGCAATGCTGATACAGTCAGCGCAATCGACCTCGAGGCCAGCCCGCCGCGGATCATCGATCACGTGACGGTTGGCGATTCTCTCGAGGGCCTTGCGATCAGCCCCAAGGGCGACTTGGCCGTCTCGATCGAAGCACGCGGCTCGAACGCGCCCAAGACCGCCTTCTATTATCATCCCGCTGGTGCGGCCACTGCTCTCAAAATCGACGGAAAGAAAGTCACCAATGTGGGCGAGATTCGGGTCGGCGCACTGCCGCAAGGTGTGGCCTTCAGCCCGGACGGAAACTACCTTTACGTTGCGAACTTCATCGACCAGGATTTGTGGGTCTTGCGAATGGACGGCAGCAAGCTGACCGATACGGTGCAGCGCATCAAGCTGCCGGGTCATCCGGCGTCTATGCGCAGCGGCCCGCAATAGATCGCCGCGGCTACTAAAGCGCCCCGCCTCGATCCCGATGACCAATACGCTCCTGACCCTGCACGACCCCGAGATGGCCAAGCGGTACTATGCCGAGGGGCTTTGGCGGCGGGATACGCTCTATACGCTGTTGTGCGACCACGCGGCGCGGCGGCCTCGGGCCTTCGCGGTGAGGGATGGCCGACAGCGGCTCTCTTGGAGAGGACTGCGCGCGGTCGTCGATGCCGTCGCTGCCGATCTTGACCAGGCGGGCCTCAAACGCGGGGAGAGGGTGTCGGTCTGGCTGCCGAATCGGGTCGAATCGGTCGCCATCCTCCTTGCCTGCTCCCGCCAAGGGTATGTCTGCAACCCTTCCTTGCATCAAAATTATACGGTGGGCGAGATCGTCGAGCTGTTGTCGCGCATTCGCGCGGCTGCCCTCTTTGCCGAGCCGGGCCATGGCGCCGACGCGCGGACCGCCGATATCTTTGCCGCCGCGGCGACAATACCTTCGCTGCGACGGATCTACACGATGGGGACCGGCCCGCGCGCGGCGGCGCCTTTTCCGCGCCTCGCCGCGACCTCGATCCTGCCGCCAGTGGACAACGATCCCGACAGGATCGTCTATCTTGCGTTCACCTCGGGCACCACCGGGATGCCCAAGGGCGTCATGCACTCCGACAACACCTTGCTGGCGAACGGCCGGGCGATGGTTGTCGATTGGCATCACGACGAGCGCACCATCCTGCTGAGCCTCAGCCCAATGAGCCACCATATCGGTGCGGTGGCGATCGAGCAGATGTTGGCGGCGGGGTTGGAGCTGGTGGTCAACACTCCGCCCCCTGACCGGACAGCGCTCGACTGGATCCTCGAGACGGGTGCGACCTACGTCATGGGGGTGCCGACCCATGCAATGGATGTCCTAGCCGAACTGCGTCGCCGAGAACTCGATCGGCTTGGGGCGGTCAAGGTCTTTTACATGGCCGGTTCGCCGATCCCCCGCGAGACCGCGCAGGCCTTTCTCGATATCGGAGTAGTGCCGCAGAACGTCTACGGCATGACGGAGAACGGGTCGCACCAATACACCTTGCCGAGCGACGATCCGCGCACGATCGTCGAGACCTGCGGACGCGCCTGCCGCGCCTACGAGATCCGGATCTGGGACAAGGAAAACCCGGATTTAGAGGCAGTGCCCGGCGAGGTCGGTGAGATCGGTGGCCGCGGCGCCTGTCTGACCCTGGGATATTTCGACAATCAGCGAGCCACCGAGGAATCCTTCAACCGCGCGGGCTGGTTCATGAGCGGCGATCTCGGCCGTCTCGACGAACAGGGATGTCTCGAAATCGTTGGCCGCAAGAAGGATCTGATCATCCGCGGGGGGCACAACATCTACCCCGCGCGGATCGAGGATTTAACGATGCAGCACAGCGCGATCGCCCGCTGCGCAGCCTTTCCCGTTCCCGATCAGCGGCTAGGCGAGAAGGTCTGTCTCGCAGTGATCCTGCACGACGGCGCGACCGTCGAACCCGATGCGCTGCTGGCCCACCTGCACGCCGCCGGCCTGTCGCGTTACGACATGCCGGAATATTTTATCGTAATGGACGCATTCCCGCTGACCGCGAGCGGCAAAATCCTCAAACGCGAGCTGGTCCGATGGGCGAAGGACAGTCGCATCCAGCCGACAGCGATCCGTTGGCGCGATCCGTTCCGGCAACAGGAAGCCTAACCCGATGGCGATCCACTTAACGCGCATCGATGAGCTTACAGTCGTCACGCTCGATCGCGCCGCGGTACTGAACGCGCTCAATTTTGAGTTGCTGCGCGATCTTGGCGTCGCTCTCGACCAGGTGGCGGGCGGTGATACGCGCGCGCTGCTGGTGACCGGGGCCGGCGACCGCGCCTTTTGCGCCGGCGCCGACATCAAGGAGCTGATGGGCCGTTCATTGCGAGAGCAGCGCGAGGGCGCCGCCTTCGGTCAGGCGGTTCTCACCAAGCTCGACGCGCTGCCGGTGCCGTCGATTGCGCTGATCAACGGTTATGCGTTCGGCGGCGGGCTCGAATTGGCACTCGCCTGCACATTCCGGCTCGCGGCGCGGACCGTGAAGCTTGGCCTGCCCGAGATCAAGCTCGGCCTCATCCCAGGCTATGGCGGGACGCAGCGCCTGCCGCGGCTGATCGGCGAAGCCCGCGCTCTCGATATGATCCTGACTGGACGCGCTGTCGAGGCCGAGGAAGCCGAGCGCATTGGCCTCGTCAATCGCATCGTCGACGGCGATCTGATCGAGGCCGGAAAGAGCTTCGCCCGTGAGATGACGGAGCACAGCCTCCCGGCGATGGGTCTGGCCCGTGATGCGGTCCGCCGCGGTCTTGCTTTTCCGTTAAAGGAAGGCCTCGAAATCGAAGCCGACCTCAACACCCTCGCCTTCCAAACCGCCGACGCGGTCGAAGGCATGATGGCCTTCCTCGAAAAGCGCAAACCGGTGTTCCGTGATGGGTGAGGGGCACCCCGTGAGCCTCTTTGATCGCCTCGACGCAATTCCCGTATTGTCGCCTGAAGAGCGGCAAATCCTCGACAGCGTCAGAGGCCTGGCACGAGCCGAAATTGCGCCGCGCGCCGCGCACTACGACCGCACCAGCGAATTTCCGTGGGACAATATCCGCGCGATCAATGCGTTGGGGCTCAACGCGATCTTCGTGCCGGAGGATTATGGCGGGGCCGGGCTCAGCTACGCCGCCTATCTCGCCTGCGTGCGCGAGTTGAGCCAGGCCTGTGCCTCGACCGGCATCATCTGGGCGACGAATTTCCATGCAATAAAGCCGCTCATCGATTTTGGCACCGAGGAGCAGAGGCAGCGGCTGCTGCCCCGCGTTGCCGGAGGTGCGCTCGCGGCCCTGGCGATTACCGAGCCTAGCGCCGGCTCGGATGCGACCCATATGACGACGCGCTTCACCCCCGCGGGCGAGAATGTCGTCGTGTCGGGCGGCAAGACCTTCATCACCAATGGCGACGTCGCCGAACTGCTTCTGGTTTTTGGCAAATGGGCCGGGATCGCCGATGACCGAAAGGCGATCTCGGCAATCATCCTCGAAAAGGGCACGCCGGGCCTCGCGGTGCTGCGCAAGGAAGACAAGATGGGGCACCGCGCGTCGTCGACCGCGGCGCTCGCCTTCGAAAACTGCGTGGTACCGCGTGCCAATTTGATCAGAGAGCCAGGGGCCGGGTTGCCGCTGTTGCTCGCGTCGCTGAACAAGTCGCGCCCGAGCGTCGCGGCGCACGCGTTGGGTATTGCCCGCGCCGCCTTTGAGGACGCCGTCGCCTATATCAACGAGCGCCGGCAATCGGGCCGGCGGATCATCGAATTCCAGGGCATCCAGTTTCTACTGGCCGATTTGGCGACCGATCTCGCGATGTGCGAGGCATGGCTATGGCATGTCGCGGATCTCGTCGACAGCGGTGTCAGCGACTTTGGGCCCGCGGCCTCGATGTTAAAAATGCGCGCCTCGGATCTGGCGATGCGGATCACCACGGAAGCCGTGCAGCTCTATGGCGGCTACGGCTATTGCAAGGACTATCGCGTCGAACGGCTGATGCGCGACGCCAAGATCACCCAGATCTGGGAAGGCACCAACCAGATCCACCGCCAGGTCATCGGCCGCAGCTTCGTCGTAAAGCGATAAAAGCTGCGGCCTCGCGACTAGCCCACGCTCGGCGGGGCGAGCTCGATACTCATCGCGGAGCCGTTCGAGCCGAGCATGTCGTCAGCAACTGG
>Ga0306925_10000065_pt1 | contig 52176 bp, 50 predicted proteins | sample flu12Cox44000176_FD_203755 | JGI IMG/M metagenome (GOLD analysis project Ga0306925, IMG submission 203755) | Lab enrichment of tropical soil microbial communities from Luquillo Experimental Forest, Puerto Rico - flux8day.12C.oxic.44.000.176 (v2)... | ecosystem: Environmental > Terrestrial >... | reverse complement strand
CTCATGATCCTCATCCGCGCGCTCAACGGAAGTGAGATTGCGGTCGACGAGAACGCTATAATCCTCGTTTCTGGCCCTTACCCGCATGACGTCGGGCCTCACACCTATGTACACGGTGTCGATCCCGGCGTGCTGGTGACGGCAGAGGGTGCTGCGGAGTTGGTCGCACGCCTCGGCGTCAGCCCGCCTTTGCCAAAGCTTACGCGACCCAATTCGACGCCGGTCTGGATCAAGGGATCTGCCGTCACCGCGGTCCGACCGCCGCTCGCGACCGAAACGTCGCCGGATGGGGCAGTGAAGGCCGTTGTGTTCATCGGCGGTCTTCATCAGGCCGTCCGCGAGGAAGTCAAGACCGCCGAAAACATCCTAAGCCCGCCGGCTGCTACCGTCTGAATGCCACTCAAGCGGCGGCTAAGCCCGGACTAGCTCTGTTCCGCGATCCCATCGACATGCGTCCTCTGTGGCGGCAGGATGGGACCGTAATAAACCCTAAAAGAGGAACTCGCCCAATGCCCGATACGCCGACTTTTGGCCGCTACGCCGAGATCCCTTATGACCAGATGACGCCCGAGCAACAGGAGGGCTATCGCTCCCTGATCGAGACGCGGGGGCGCCTGCCGGGACCGAACAAGATCTATGTTCACAACCCGAAGCTCGTGAAAGTGATGGGGCCGTTAGGCGCTTATTTCCGCACGGGCTACTCGCTGAGCGAGCGCGAGCGCGAGATCGCGGTCATCATTGTCAACAGCAAATGGCATTCCGCATACCCGACCAACGCGCATGAGCGCGCTGGCAAGGCGGCCGGCTTGCCGACAGACAAGGTCGAGGCGCTGCTCTCTGGCTTGCCGACCTCGTTCGACGACAAGCGCGAGCAGGTCGTCTACGAGATGGCGACCTGCCTGGCGAATTCACGCTGGGTCTCGAAAGGGCTTTTCGACCGCGCGGTCGAGGCACTAGGCCACGAAGGGATCACCGACGTCATCTGCCTGATGGGCTTCTATACCAGCGTGTCGATGACCCTCGCCTTCTATGATGTTCCGGCAGGCGCCGAAGGGATGGCGCGTTGAGCTAGACAGGAGAAAACGCCATGCTGATCGTCGACGCACAGGTGCACATCTGGTCGGCCGGGCCGCCGACCAATCCGTCTCATCGCCAGGTCACCTCGTATACGGCGGAGGAGTGCACCCGCGATATGGATGCCGCCGGGGTCAATGCCTGTCTGCTGCACCCGCCGGGCTGGGACCCGGACTCGGGCAAGATCTCGGAAGAGGCAGCAGCCAAGTATCCGAACCGCTTCGCGATCCTCGGCAACTTCCCGCTCGACAAGCCCGAAAACAGGTCGCTGATCGACACCTGGAAAAGCAGGCCTGGCATGCTTGGGCTACGTTATGCGTTCACCCAACCGCATCAGGCCAACTGGATGACCGACGGCACGATGGATTGGCTGTGGCCCGCAGCAGAGAAGACGGGCATCCCGATTGCGCTGATGGCGTCGAACTATCTTCCGCTGGTCGGGCAGATCGCCGAGCGGCACTCCGGCCTGAAATTGCTGATCGACCATTACGCCCGTGTCCGCGACGGCAAGGACGACGCGGCACACGGCAACCAAGCGGCCTTGCTGGCATTGGCCAAGTACCCGAACGTGGCGGTCAAATGCACCGGCGCGCCCGGTAATTCGAGCCAACCCTACCCCTATCGCAACATCCACAAATACACGCAGCAGATCGTCGAAACCTTCGGGCCGCAGCGCAGCTTCTGGGGTACCGACATCACCCGCATGCCGTGCTCATGGAAAGAGTGCGTGACGATGTTCACCGAGGAGATGCCATGGCTCAAGGGCCGCGACCTTGAGCTCGTCATGGGCCGTGCGGTCTGCGACTGGATCGGCTGGAAACTCCCGGGCTGATCAATTTGCCCCTCGCCCTGGCCCTCTCCCCGCCGATGGGGCGAGGGAGAAACGCTGAGTTCCCTCTTCTCGCTGGCCGAGAGAGGGTTAGGGTGAGGGGCATCGGCGTCGTTATCCTGGCTCTTTTGCTCCTCGGACTGGTCGATAGCGCGGCGGCGGAGAATGACCCGTCCCTCGATGCGCTGGTTCGCGCTTATCCGCAGCAGCTGGCCGGGTACGATTCGACCGATCTGATCTGGCGAGACGGAACGCGGATGCCGCTGTCCGACGGCCAACCGCACAAGACTTTCGAGGAGATGCTCCGGCACGGATCGATCCTCGATCAAATTCGCCTGCCCTATCCTGCAGGCGTCGGCGTGGCAGCGTTCGATCGGCAAAGCGACCCCGGCCGGATCCGCAACCGCGCATTCTTCGACAAGATGTACGGGGATTGCTGGAAGGGCGAGGTGGCCCCGCGGCTGGTGCCAGTCATTTGGCTGCCGCGCAGTTGGGGCCACACTCTCCGGGTGACATCCGTCAACGGCGTCGCGCAGCACCTCTCCGAGATCTCCGAGGCGTTGGATGCGCTCCCGGCGGCCGCAGAGCGCTATCTCTACCCGCCGGCGGGTGCCTATAATTGCCGCACGGTTGCCGATACTGGGGAACCGAGCATGCACTCATGGGGCGCCGCCATCGACATCAATTCAGCGCATGCCGATTATTGGCTTTGGGGTCGCGGTTCATCGACGACAACGATACCGGCCGAGATTATCGAGATTTTCGAGCGGCGCGGCTTCATCTGGGGCGGGAAGTGGTCCCACTACGATACAATGCATTTCGAATACCGGCCGGAGCTGGTGAACGGCCCGGCCGCAGCGGTGCAATGGGCTTCTACGCCCCGCTGACACGCACTGGAGTTATTTGTCGAGCCAGACGTCCTCCATTCGCCAGCTGTTGAAGATGCTGTTTTCCCGAGGCGAGCAGCGAGATGAAAGACGGCTGCGGCCGCTTCGGATGAAATGTCACCTCCCTGTCGCCGTTGGTCGTTACCTCATCGAGATTGAGGAACCAGGCCTCGCGGTAGTTGAGGCGCAACTTCTCCTTGGCTCTCCCGGTCAACAGCTCGTAAGTGCATTTGACATCCGCGCGAACGGCTTGCCGTCATGCCATTTGACGCCCTCACGCAAGGTGAAGGTCAGCTCTGTCCCTTCCTCGTTCGAGGTCCAGTTCGTCGCAAGGTCCGGAACGATCGTTTCGACGCGGTTTTGCGCCACGTGCTGATCGAAGAGGACGAGGTTATTGAACACCCCCATCATCGGCATGATCGCCGAGATGCTTCCCTCTTCGAGGATCGACATGCTGGCGGGGCTGTCGCGATGGAAGACCCGCAGGATGCCGCCCTGTTTTTCCGCAAGCGCTGTCGTCGCCAATGCGAGGCTGAGCAATAGCCCGCTGAGCGCACCGCACATTCGGCCTGTTTGCATCATGGCTGATCCTCCGCGGCGTCGCGGGTTTGCCCCATCTTGCCGCTGCGGTTAGAAGATTAGCGCGGAACACCTGACCCCGCACGCGCCGCGATTGAGAGACAGTGATGAGTGGCCGAGACCCGATCCCTTACTCTGACGCGCAGCTCCGCGCGATCCTGCAACGCGTCAAGACCATCGCAATGGTCGGAGCCTCGTCCAATTGGAACCGGCCGAGCTACTTCGTGATGAAGTATCTGCAGGGCAAAGGTTACCGGGTGATCCCGGTAAATCCGGGCAACGCCGGCCAGGACCTGCTTGGGGAGAAAGTCTACGCCTCGCTCCACGACATTACCGAGCCGGTCGACATGGTCGATGTCTTCCGTCCGGCCCGGGATGCGCCGGCGATCGTCGAGGATGCGATTGCGATCGGTGCCAAGGTCGTGTGGATGCAGCTCGGCATCCGCAACGACGAGGCGGCGGCCGTGGCGGAGAACGCCGGCATCGAAGTCATTATGAACCGCTGCCCGAAGATAGAGTTCGGCCGGCTCGGCGGTGAACTCTCCTGGAGCGGGGTCAACAGCGGGATCATCCGTAACCGGCCGCCCGAGCCGCCGGTTGCAAAGCATGGTCGGGAGCGGCCGACGCCATCGCACAATGTGACCTACGGCTTCGAGACTCGCGCCATCCATGCCGGGGCGGCACCCGATCCGGTAACCGGCGCGCGCTCGACGCCGATCTACCAGACGACCTCGTACGTATTCGATGATGTCGACCACGCCGCCTCGCTCTTCAACCTACACAATTTTGGCTACATCTATTCGCGCCTCAATAACCCCACGGTCGCGGTCTTGGAGGAGCGGGTCGCCAGTCTCGAAGGCGGCCGCGCGGCCGTCGCTGCCGCGTCGGGGCATGCGGCGCAGTTCCTGATTTTCTTTACCTTGATGGAGGCAGGAGACGAATTCATCGCCTCACGCAATCTTTACGGCGGATCACTGACCCAGTTTGGGCTGTCGTTCAAAAAACTCGGCTGGAAGTGCCATTTTGTCGACCCGACCGACCCGGGGAATTTCCGGAGAGCACTGACCCCACGGACCAAGGCTATCTTCCTCGAGAACCTTGCCAATCCCGGCGGTATCGTCGTCGACCTCGAACGCGTGGCGGCGATCGCCCATGAGGCCGGTATCCCGCTGATTGTCGACAACACTTTGGCGACCCCGTATCTCTGCGAGCCGTTCGCCTGGGGCGCGGACATCGTCTGCCATTCGACCACGAAGTTTCTCAGCGGCCACGGCCACGCTCTAGGCGGCATCGTCGTCGAATCCGGGCGGTTCGACTGGGCGCAAGGCGACCGCTTTCCATCCCTGACCGATCCCGAACCCGCTTATCACGGGCTCAAATTCTATGAGAATTTCGGTGATTTTGCTTTCACGACCAAGGCACGGGCGGTGGCGTTGCGGGATTTTGGGCCAACCCTGTCGCCGATGAATGCGTTTCTGACTCTGACCGGCATCGAGACCCTGCATCTGCGCATGGAGCGCCATGTCGATAATGCCCTAAAGGTCGCCGAGTTTCTCTCCAGCCATCCGCGCGTTGAATGGGTTTCCTATGCCGGACTGAAGGGCAACCCCTTCCACGACCTCGCCCGGAAATACCTTCCCAGAGGCGCCGGAGCGGTCTTCACATTTGGTGTCAAAGGCGGCTATGAGGTCGGGATCAAGCTGGTCGAAACCGTACAGCTGTTCTCGCATCTCGCCAATATCGGCGATACCCGCAGCCTCATTCTGCACCCGGCCTCAACCACGCATCGCCAGCTGTCCGACGAGCAGCGCCTGGCGGCCGGGGCCGGCCCCGACGTCATCCGCCTCTCGATCGGTCTCGAATCCGCCGAGGATCTGATCCGCGACGTCGACGAGGCCCTCTCAACAAGCTCAGCGTAGGAACCGGCCAGGATTGAGTTTGTCCGATGGGGGCCCTATATCTGCCGCGTCGGGCAACCGACTATGGCGATACACGGCTTACGACATAAGCGTTGCGGACCCGGGGGCAGTACCCGGCGCCTCCACCAACTTTCCGCCGCGGGGCGGGCAACCTACGGGGGCGAACTAGGCTCGACGCGCGTGGTAAAGGTAAGATCCGTCGCCCGGTATGATTCCGCCGTTATCGGGTCACAATCTAGCTGCGAACGACAACTTCGCACAGGAGGCGCTCGCGGCCTAACCCCTAGCGGGGTGAAAGCCTTGAGCAAATCGCGGTTCGAGGGGCACCGGGCAACAGAAGCCCCTCACTCGCCGCGTAACACCTCATGCTACAACGAGCGAGCCGACGGAATGGCCCAGGATCTCTTCGACTACCCCAGGATGGTCCAGACCGCGCTGCGCAACGTCATGCGCGAAGCGCTGGCACGCATTGCGAGCGAGGGGTTGCCGGGCGACCACCATTTCTACGTCACCTTCCGCACCCGTGCTCCGGGAGCCATCGTGCCCAAATCTCTGCTGACCAAATACCCCGACGAGATGACGATCGTGTTGCAGCACCAGTTCCGGGCGCTCGAAGTCGGGGATGACGCCTTTTCCGTCAGCTTGAGTTTTTCGAACCGGTTGGAGCGGTTGACGGTGCCGTTCGCCGCGGTGACCACTTTTGCCGATCCCTCCGTTAATTTCGGGCTCCAGTTCGAAGCTCCGGCCGCGAAACCGGCCGAAGTCGCAGCCCTCCCGGCGCAGCTCGCAGCGTCCGCGGCGACGGAGCCGGAGCGGCCGGCCGCCGAAATCGTCACTCTCGATAAGTTTCGCAAACGATAGTCTTGTCGCGGCTGCCTTGACGGCGGCGCGGAAAGGACGATTCTGCGTCAAACTGCACCGCGGAGCGACGCATGAGCGATGCCGCCTACCACGAACTCTTCCCGCTCGGACCGGACGACGCACCGTACCGAAGGCTCACCGCCGACTGCGTCTCTGTCGGTGCTTTTGAAGACCGCCGCATAGTCAAGGTCGAACCGGCGGCGCTGACCTTGCTCGCACACGATGCCTTCGTCGACTGTCAACACCTGTTGCGCCCCGCCCATTTGGCCCAGCTCCGGGCCATCCTCGATGACCCGGATGCCTCGGGGAATGACAAGTTCGTCGCTTTCGATTTGTTGAAGAACGCCAATATCGCCGCCGGCAAGGTCCTGCCGATGTGCCAGGACACCGGCACCGCCATCGTGATGGGCAAGAAGGGGGAACAGGTCTGGACCGGTGCCGATGACGTAGCCGCGCTATCGGCAGGGATCCGGCGCACCTACACCGAAACCAATCTGCGTTACAGCCAAGTGGCGCCTTTGTCGATGTACGAGGAGGTCAATACCGGTGACAACCTACCGGCCCAGATCGACCTCTACGCCGAGCCCGGCGATGAATATAAATTTCTGTTCATTGCCAAGGGCGGCGGCTCCGCCAACAAGAGTTTCCTCTATCAGCAAACAAAGGCGGTGCTAAACCCGAAATCGCTATTGAAATTCCTCGATGAGAAGATCCGCACCCTCGGCACCGCCGCCTGCCCGCCCTATCATCTGGCGATCGTTATCGGCGGCACCTCGGCCGAGATGAATTTGAAGACTGTGAAGCTCGCCAGCTGCCGCTTTCTCGACGAGCTCCCGATCGGGGGGAACCGCTACGGGCAGGCCTATCGTGACCGCGGTTTCGAGGAAGAAGTACTCGAATTGACCCGCGGCCTCGGCATTGGCGCGCAATTCGGCGGCAAGTACTTTTGCCATGATGTGCGCGTGATCCGTTTGCCGCGTCATGGGGCGAGCCTGCCGATCGGGATCGGTGTGTCTTGCTCGGCCGACCGCCAAATCCTCGGCAAGATCACCTGCGATGGCGTGTTCCTGGAAGAGCTCGAGACCAATCCGGCACGCTTTCTGCCCGAAATCGACGCGGCCACCCTCGGTGGCGAGGTGGTCGCGATCGATCTCTCCCGGCCGATGGGCGAAATCCGCCGCGCCCTCACGCAATATCCGATCAAGACCCGGCTCAGCCTGACTGGCCCGTTGATCGTGGCTCGCGATATCGCTCATGCGAAGCTTCAGGAGCGGCTCGATCGCGGTGAAGGACTGCCTGATTACATTAAGAACCACCCGATTTATTACGCTGGCCCGGCCAAGACGCCGCAAGGGTATGCTTCGGGATCGTTCGGACCGACGACCGCCGGACGGATGGACAGCTATGTCGATGCCTTCATGGCGGCGGGCGGAAGCTTTGTCACTCTCGCCAAAGGCAACCGCGGCGCGGAAGTCCGCGCCGCCTGCGCAAAGCATGGCGGCTTTTATCTGGGCTCCGTGGGCGGGCCAGCTGCGCGCCTGGCGCAGGACTGTATTCGTAAGGTGGAAGTGGTCGAATACCCCGAACTCGGGATGGAAGCGATTTGGCGCATCGAGGTCGTTGATTTCCCAGCCTTCGTCGTTATCGACAATAAAGGGAACGACTTCTTCGCCGCGCTAACTTGACTGGGTGGCTCAGGCAAGTTGTGGAAAAGCGGTCACCCGCTCTTGCCTGTAATCACGGCGGCAGCCACCGATGCGAGGCCTCCTGATTGGCGCAAGACGGCGGTTTGGAACAGCTCCTGCGCGGCGAGAGGGGCGCCTGGCAAGCTTTTGTTAGCCGGTATGCCGGTCTCGTCGTCGCCGCTGTCCGCGGCGTCGCACGCGAAGCCACGGAGGTCGAAGATTTGACACAGGAAGTCTTCTTGCGCTTATGCAAGGACGACTTCAGGCTCCTGCGTACCTTCGATCCGGCGCGAGCCGGGCTGTCCACCTGGATCACGATAGTTGCACGTAGTACCGCCCGCGACGCGATGCGCCGCCACCGGCCCGTATTCGTGCCGATCGAGACGGTCCCGGAGGGGCGCCTCGCGATCGATCCCGTCGAACCGGTCCGCAAACTGAAATTACCCGAGGCGCTGTTGTCACCTCGTCAAAGAGAAATATTAACAATGTTATATGATCGTGAGATGGAGGTTTCCGAAGTCGCCGCGGCACTGGGGATCGATCCGCAGACAGTTCGCAGTGCCCATCACAAGGCTATGGTTAAGCTCCGCGCCTACTTCAAGGCCGAAGTCGAATGAAGACGAGAGTAGCGGGGATGTCCGCCCTCGTGGCTGCGTAAAGACCGAGGAAAGCGTGGTAATGATGCAAAACGACGAAGAACCTTATACGCAGCCGGACGCTGCATCCGATCGCCAGCTATGGCGGCGCTCCTGCGTGATGGATGCGCCCGAGGACGAGGTCGCGCGCTTTCTCGATCTGGCGGCTTTTGCTGATGGACTTCTCGAAGCGGAGGAGCACGACCGGGTCGCGGCTCTGTTAGACGTCGATCCGGATGCCGCGGCGGATGTTCGAGCGGCACGCATTCCTCCTACCGCCGGCCCGACGTCGGCGGATCTCGAGAAGGTCGTTGCCCGCGCCTGCGCGATATTGCCCGAGGCGGACTTGTCGCGGGGCCGGGTGGTAGTGTTCGTCCCTCGCCAGCGGCGCCGCCTCGTTCAGCACTTTGCGCAGTGGGGAAGCATCGCGGCGGCAATCGTCGTGGCGAGCTGGCTAGGTTTCGCAATGGGCAGCGATACATCACTAGCACTCAGCCCGCCGCGTCAGCCGAGCGACACCGGTACTCTTCCCGAATTATTTGACCCGCCCAGCGGCTTCCTACGCGATCTCGGCGAGGGCCTGCGGACGTGACTGTGGCCTCAGCGGCGGCACGCGTTGGCGTGCGGCCTTATCTCCTGTGGTTGCTATTAACCTTATCCCTGGCACTTAACTTATTTTTTATCGCCGGCGCGCTGTGGATCCGCTTTCATGGGCCTCCACCGATGAATGTGGAGGAGAGACTAGACCGAATCGGCGCTCAGCTGGGGCTCGACCCGCAACAGAAGGCGGCATTTGAGCAGTACTCTCAAGCCGTGCACACCCATATGAAGCTGATGCACCAAGCGGTAGATCCGCTGGTCAGCGCCGCTTGGTCGGAGGTTGCCAAACCTGACGCGGACGAGGCGAAGGTATTGCAGCTGTTCGACGAAGCCGGGCAAACACGCCGCAGCTATATGCACGAGTTGGCGCCGATAGCCTTGTCATTCCTCGCCACATTGTCACCCGAGCAGCGCGCAAAGTTCGTCGAACTCTTTCGCCAGCGTCCCTGGGAAAAAGGGCACTAACGCCAATCTTCCCCGAAGACCAGCGGTCCACCGGTCGAGAATTGCGCCGGCAAGCATTCGTGACGTCGCCCGCGTCCAACTTTCGTTTCGGGTGCGCCTCCGCAAAACTTCTCGGGCAGCTCAAAGAAAGTGTCATCGCGTTGGGTGTGGCGACGCTAGTCGCTGCCGCCTTATCCGGGCCTGCATCGGGCCAACCGACGGTCGCTGGGCAAGTCCTGGTTATGTCCGATCTGCATTTCGATCCGATGGCCGATCCGCAGCTGGTCGACCGCCTCGCCGCCAGCGAGCCGGACCAATGGAGGAATATACTCGACAGCTCTGGCGATGCGAGCCTCGGCAGGTACGGGCGCGATACCAACTGGAGACTGCTGCAATCAGCGCTTCAGCAAATGAAGGAGACATTGCCGGCACCCAACTTTGTGCTCATTTCCGGCGACTTTCTCGCGCACGACTTCCGCCGCGAGTTCGATTCCGCAGCGAGCGACCATTCAGACGCTGCCTACCGTGTATTCGTGCGCAAAACGATGCAGTTTATCGCGCAGCAGCTCCAAGCATCATTTTCCACTACACCAATTATTCCGACGCTCGGCAACAATGACGAGGAGTGCGGCGATTATCAGCTCCAACCGGGAGGGCCGTTTCTGGCCGACACGCTCCCCATTCTGCGGGCTTACCTGGGCGGTGCTGCCGGCCCCCGTTTCGACCAGGATTGGAAGAGTTATGGAAACTACAGCGTCACGGTGGCTGGCACTCGGGTGCTGTCGACGAATACCAATTTCTTTTCGATCTATTATCGGAATGCCTGCGGCTCACCCGGCGATTCCGACCCGGGGCGAGCGACGCTCGCGTGGCTAGAGGGGCAACTCGCCGCGGCTCAGCAGGCGCAAGAGCCGGTATGGCTCCTCTATCACATCCCGCCCGGCATCGACGGTTATGCGACGCTCAAGCGCGGGGCGTGTCCCGGAAGGATGATCCCGATGTGGAAAGCAGCCTATGCGGAGCCCTTTTTTGCTCTGTTGCGGCGCTATGCCGGTACTGTCGTCGCCAGCTTTGCTGGTCACACACATATGGACGATTTCCGCCTGATCGGCGATGCCGGCGGCCGCTACGCCTTTGTGCTGATTACGCCGGCGGTGAGCCCAATTTTTGGCCAGAACCCCGCTTTCCGGACACTGTCTTACGATTCCGCCGGCGGGATCCTCGATCATACGACGTACGGTCTGACGAATTTACCGGCGGCGGCCCCAGCGACATGGCGGGCGGAATACACTTTTACCCAACAATGGCAGCTGCCGCGCGTCGATCTGCCGAGCCTCGATCACCTGTTTTCGCTGATCCAGGATGTTCCAGCAGATGGCGAGCGCTGGCACACGATCTTTCCCGTCTCGAGCCTCGTCTATTGGGCCCAAGTCTCGGATGGGCCCGAGAGTAGCGCGCAAGCCGTCCGGGCTTTTCGCTGCGCCTCGGGAAACGTTCTCCTGGCGGATTATCAACAATGCTACTGTGGCAGCCCCAACTAGAACTAGGGGTTGCAAGAAGTGAAGGACCGCTTCGATCTGCCGGTCACCGCGGCCTCCGCCGTGGCTGTCGAGAAGTATGTGGCGGCCGTCGACCTGCTTTTGTCGGCGAATATCGGCGCCGACAAGCTTCTGGAGAGCGTGACGGCATGCGATCCCGATTTTGCCCTCGCTCATATCGCGCGTGCCCGCTTGTTGCAGCTTCAGGCGAGAATCCCCGAAGCGAAAGAGTCCGCAACGCGAGCCAAGGCATTGCGCGACCGTCTTTCGATCCGGGAACAGCGGCACGTCGAGGCGATCGCTCTTGCGGTTGACGGGTCGGCCCCGCAGGCATTGGCGTTGGTTCGCGCCCACGCCTCGGAGTTCCCGCGGGATGCGCTGCCGCTGTCGTTGGCGCTCGGGGTCTTTGGGCTCCTCGGGTTTAGTGGACGACGCGATCATCACGAAGCACAACTGCAACTGCTCCGGGAGTTGGCGCCCCATTGGGGCGACGATTGGTGGTTCCTCGGTTATCTGGGCTGGGCCTATATCGAAACCGGCGAGGTAGAAACCGGGACCCGGCTGGTCGAGCGCTCCCTCGCCGGAAATCCGCGCAGTGCCCACGCGGCGCATCAGCGTGCCCATGGTTTCTTCGAATCCGGTGACGCGACGGGTGGCGCCGAGTTTATCCGGGCGTGGCTGCCGGATTACGAGCGAGCTGGGCACTTACACTGCCATCTCTCTTGGCATTTGGCGCTGTTCGAGCTGGCCCGAGGAAATTCCGAGCGCGCCCGCGAGATCTATCTCGATAGCATCCGGCCGTCGGTCGCCCTGTCTGCTCCCATGCTGTCGCTTGCCGACTCGGCGTCCTTTCTGTGGCGCTGGTGGCTCTATAGTGTAACCCCGCCACTCGACGAGCACTGGGGTGAGGTCGTGGCACATGCGCGCCGCCACTTCCCTCGTGCTGGTCTTGCCTTCGCCGATCTCCACGCCGGCTTGACCGAAGCCGCAACCCTGGATTCCGAAGGATCAAACGACCGCATTGCCGGGCTGCACAGGCTCGCCGAAGACGGTCGCCTCCCGCCAGGCAAGGTCGCCCCGGCGCTCTGCGTGGGGGCAGCTGCCCTCGCCCGCGGCGACGATGTGCAGGCTGCACGGACACTGGAAGCGGCCATCGACGACCTGCCTCGTATCGGCGGCAGTCACGCGCAGCGCGAGGTCTTCGAGGACTCGCTGATCGTCGCGTATCTGCGCTCCGGGCAATCCGCAAAGGCCGAGCCCCGGCTCCGCTCGCGCCTGGCGCGGCGGCCGTCGGTCCGAGACGAGGCTTGGCTCTCACTCTGCGAGGGCTGACACACCCGCCTACACCATGCGCAGCGCGGCGGGCTCTGTGCAAACGGCGGTACCGGCATGTGCGGAAAGATGACCGCCGGCGCGAACTGCGTGCTAGGCTCATCTCGGATCGAATTGCCGGATCAATCAAGGAGGAAATCATGGCGCAATCGCAACCATCAGCCGCCCGCGAGCAGGTTCGCAATATCGTTCCCGGGCTGATCGACCTCAGCGAAAGGGTGCTGTTCGGCGAAGTCTGGGAGCGTCCAGGCCTTTCGAAGCGCGACCGCAGCCTGATTACCTGCGCGACCCTGATCGCGCTCGGCCGCGAGAAACAGCTCGTTGGCCATCTGCAGCGGGCGCTCGACAATGGGCTCAGCAAGAATGAGCTCAGCGAAGTTATCACCCATCTCGCCTTCTATGCCGGCTGGCCGGCAGCGATGACCGCGGCTCTCGTCGCCAAGGACGTGTTCGAGAAATAGGCGGTCGGCACCGGCCATTCACTGCGGGAGGGCGATATGAAGATAGGGTTCATCGGGTTGGGAATGATGGGGTCCGGAATGGCCGCCAACCTGCAGAAAGCCGGCCATGATCTGGTCGTGCATGATCTGCGTCGGGCGGCGGCCGAACCCTATCTCGCCGGCGGCGCCGTGTGGGCGGACAGTCCGCGCGCGGTCGCCGAGGCGGCGGAGGTCGTCTTCACCTCGCTGCCCGGACCGCCGGAGGTCGAGGGCGTGGCGCTCGGCGAAAACGGCCTGCTCAGCGGCATGAGCCGCGGCAAGGCCTATTTCGACTTGTCGACCAATTCGCCGACGATGGTGCGCAAGATCAACGCCGCCTTTGCCGAGCGCGATGTCTACATGCTTGATTCGCCGGTCAGCGGCGGACCGCGCGGCGCGCGGACCGGAAAGCTGGCGCTATGGGTCGGCGGCGACGAGCAGATCTTCAACCGCTACAAACCCGTGCTCGACGCGATGGGCGACAAGGCGCGCTATGTCGGACCGATCGGCGCGGGCTCTGTTGCCAAACTGGTGCACAACGGGGCCGGTTATTGCATCCAAACGGCGCTCGCCGAAATGTTCTCGGTCGGGGTCAAGGCCGGAGTGGAGCCCTTGGCGTTGTGGGAAGCCGTGCGCGACGGTGCCGGCGGACGAAGGCGCACCTTCGACGGACTGGTCGATCAGTTCCTCCCCGGGAAATACGAGCCGGCCGCCTTCGCGCTACGCCTCGCGCATAAGGACATGACGCTAGCTACCCAGCTCGGCCGCGACTTCAATGTGCCGATGCGGATCGCCAACCTGGCATTGGCCGAGCTGAGCGAAGCGCTCAACCGCGGCTGGGGTGATCGCGACTCGCGCTCTCCGATGCTGGTGCAGCAAGAGCGTGCCGGGGTCGAAATCCGTGTCGAGGCGAAGCGCCTGGAGGAAGCGCTCGAGCGTGATCCTCCGGCCTAAGTGATCCAAAGCATGGCTAGGTTACGGCGTGCAGCCAGCATTATACTGGTCGTGCGTTCGACCGGTTTTGGGAGGAGTGACAAACAATGGCAGCAATAGAAGGTACGGAACTTGATTGTCTTGCGGGCGTGCGGGTCGTGGATTTCACCCAATTTGAGGCGGGACCCTCTTGCACCGAGGCGCTCGCCTGGCTCGGTGCCGAGGTCGTCAAGATCGAGAACCCGAAGACAGGCGATCCCGGCCGGCGGCTGCGGCCCGGCCACCCCGACGATGATCCCTGGTATTTCCATCAGTTCAACGCCAACAAAAAATCGGTCACCCTCAACCTCAAATCGCCGCGTGGGCTCGAAATCGTCAAAGATCTGCTGAAAAAGGCCGATATCACGGTCGAGAACATGGCGCCCGGCACGATCGAACGGCTGGGTCTCGGCTATAATGTCGTCAAAGAGCTGAACCCCGGCATCATTTACTGCCAGGTCAAGGGCTTCGGCGAGGGCAGTCCATACGAAAAGAACCTCGCCTTCGACATGATCGCGCAAGCCGCGGGCGGCCCGATCAGCGTCACCGGCGATGCCGACCGACCGCCGGTCAAACCGGGCCCGTCCTTCGGCGATACCGGAACCGGCATGCTGATGGCGATCAGCATCCTTGCAGCGTTGCGCCAGCGCGACCGCACCGGGAACGGCCGACGCCTGCAGGTCGCGATGCAGGACGCGATGGTTCATTACATGCGGGTACCGTTTTCGCGCACGCAGCTGAGCGGCAAGGCTCAGATTCGCGGCGGCAGCAGTCGGTCGAATCCCCTACTCGCGCCCTCGGCGCTGTACCCGTGCAAGCCGGGTGGGCCGAACGATTACGTCTATGTGTTTACCAGCCGCGCCAATCCCGAACACTGGACGCGGCTATTGAAGGCGATCGGCCGCGAGGATTTGATCGGCGATCCGCGCTACGACACCGGGCCGGCACGCGGCGAGCGCGCTGCCGAGGTCGACGAGCTGATCGCCACCTGGACCCGCCAACACACCAAGCAAGAAGCGATGAAGATCATCGGCGAAGCCGGTGTGCCGGCCGGTGCGGTCTACGACACGCTCGAGCTGCTGAACGATCCCTCGCTCGCCGAGCGCGGCATCATGCAGAATGTCGAGCATCCGACCACCGGCCGCTACAAGATCCCCGCTTGGCCGGTGCGCTTCGACGGCACGCCGCCGCGGGTCAAACCGTCGCCGCTTTTGGGCCAGCACAATGCCGAGGTTCTCGGCGGTTGGCTCGGCATTGGCGCGGCCGAAGTCGAGGCGCTGCGCACCGAGGGAATCGTCTGACGGCATCGAGGGTGTCCTCAGCGCCCCTCGCCTGCACGGTAGCAAGGGACGACGTTGATCTTGTCCATTTGGTGCCGATCTCCGGTCGCTTCGCTGAAGATCGCACAATGGTGACCGTTGAGCTCGATCCGCGCGACTGAAAACCCGTACTCCTTGGGGCTGCTGCCGAATGTGACGGTAACCGTGTCGCCGACAGCGATCCGCGGTGGTAAGTCGATGTGGTGGTATCTCCGGCAGGAGCTGGTCACGAGCCAGTCGCGACATTTGGTGAGAACACCTGGGCCGCCTGGCGCAATGGCATCGACCTCGGCCGCAAGGGCTCTTCCGAAAGTGAGGACAACAAGCAACACAGCGGCAATCCAGAGACGATAAGGCATCAGCTTTTGCCGATCCGAAATGACGTGCTAAATCTGTCCTCGCGAATTGCCCTTTCAACCAAGCAAGGAACCGGAGATGAAGCTTTATTACGCCCCCGGCGTCTGCTCGATCGGCATCCACGTCCTGCTCGAGGAAATCGGCAAGCCCTACGAACTCGAGCTCGTAAATCTGCGTGAGGGCGCGCAAAACAAGCCACCCTTTAACGGCGTCAGTCCGAAAGGAAAGGTTCCGGCACTCGAGCGCGACGACGGCTCGGTTCTGACCGAGTTTCCGGTGATCGCCCGCTGGCTCGGGCGGCAAGCGAATTTGCTGCCGAGGGACGATGAGGCCGACACAAGGGCGATGGAGGCGATGGAATACGCCGTCGGCACGATGCACGGGCAGGGCTTCGCAAGGCTGTTCCGTTCGGAACGCTTCGCACCCTCGGCCGCCGACCAGGACGCGGTCAAGGCCGCGGGGCGCGAGGTCGTCGAAAAGGGCTTTGCCGTGCTCGACAAGGCGCTGGCCGGCAAGAGCTACATCGCCGGCAGCGAGTTCACTCCGGCTGATACGGCGCTGTTCTACTGCGAATTCTGGGCGGCGAAGCGGCTCAACATGAAATTGCCGGCAAACGTTGCGGCGCACTACGATCGGATGATGGCACGGCCCTCGGTGCAGCGGGTCATGCAGCAAGAAGGGCTAAACTGAAACGGTCACTTGGCACCTCACCCACCCGCTAGGGCCGGGTGAGTGAGGGCCATCAATTAAAGGAGTTGGAAGATGGATGGCACGACCGTACCGCCGAATTGTCTCGCTGGCATCAAGGTCCTCGATCTGACCCAGTTCGAGGCGGGGACGACCTGCACCGAGGCGCTCGCCTGGATGGGCGCCGATGTCGTCAAGGTGGAGAACCCCGATGGCGGTGAAGCCGGCCGCCGCGGTGTGGCGGACCCGTACTACTTCATGATCTATAACGCCAACAAACGGTCGGTCACGGTCAACCTCAAATCAGAGCAGGGCTTGGCGCTGGTCAAGGATATGGCCAAGCACGCCGACGTCTTTGCGGAGAATTTCGGCCCGGGCGTGGTGGAGCGGCTAGGTCTCGGCTATGACGTGATCAGCGCGCTGAACCCGCGCATTATCTATGCCCAGGTCAAAGGCTTTGGCGCGGGCAGCCCGTATGAGAACGGTCTGTGCTTTGATCCGATCGCGCAGGCTTGCGGCGGGGCGATGAGCATCACCGGCGAACGCGACGGCAAGCCGCTAAAGCCGGGGCCGACGATCGGCGACACCGGCACCGGTATGCTGCTGGCGTTCAGCATCGTCAGCGCGCTCTATCAACGCGGCTCTACCGGTAGGGGCAGGCGACTGCAGGCGGCGATGCAGGATTCGGTCATGCATTACAGCCGCGGCATGTTCATTCGGCAGGCACAGACCGGCAAAGCCGCACAGCGGCAGCCGGCCGGCGGCAATGCGCCCCACGGTATTTATCCGTGCAAGCCGGGCGGTCCCAACGACTATGTCTACCTCTTGACCAGCCGCGCCAACCCAGAGCATTGGCCGCGTCTGTTGAAGTTGATCGGGCGCGAAGACCTGATCGGCGACCCGCGCTATGACAAGGCCTCCGCCCGCGTCGAGCGCGAGGCCGAGGTTGACGAACTCATCTCCCAATGGACCCGGGAGCACACTAAAGAAGAGGCGATGGCGCTGATCAGCGGTGCGGGGGTCCCCGCAGGAGCCGTTTTCGATTCGATGGAATTGACCAACGAACCGAGCTTCTGGCAACGCGGGATCCTGCAGACCATGCAGCATGGCGACTGGAAGATGACGATGCCAACCTGGCCCGTTCGTTTCGACGGCGCGCCGACGCCAGTCAAACCGGCGCCGCTACTTGGCGAGCATACTGGCGAAGTGCTCGGCGATTGGCTCGGGCTGGGCGCCGGCGAGATCGAGACGCTGCGCGAAAAGGGGATCGTTTAGTCCCATCCATTCCGGCCACTCCCTCGCGAAACCGGCGGGGGAGGATGGCTCAGCCGATGAGGCCGGACGGGGACAAGCCGGTCACGAGAGTTCCACCTGCGAGCTCTCGGCTGGCATCCGTCGTCGATCGCACGCCCGTACCAAACGCGAATCGATTGGCGAATGCCCGGGCTTCAGAAGCTCGTGTGAACTCGAGACAAACGAGCACTCCTCCTTCTTCATGGCGGCAAGAAAAGCCCGAGGCTTCAAAGCGGTGTTGATCCAACCAACCCCGCATCGCGCCCATCTCGCGTGAGAGGTCGCTTGGGTTGAGGCGGATTTCTACAGCGCTCATTCCGGATCGCTCGATTGTTGACCCAACGCCGATTATATTATCTTACGCATGCTCGCGTGCGAGGAGCCCGCTGAGAATTCACATCTTTGTCACAAGAGGCGCCATTACCGGAACGCCCGATGGAATGGTTTTTGCCAATCGTCCCGTAGCTGCGGCTCACGACGATAGTGATAACGATAGAGCTCCTGTTTTCATCCGACGACGTCATAAAGAGCGCGCGCGGGAGCATTACCGGCTTCTACTTGCAGGCACGCGCCATCGGCGCCGTTTTCCTTTGCCCAGGTCGCCAGAGAGGCAATGCTTCGTCACCCGTAACCGCGCCTCCGACGGCGCCTGTCGGTGACGACGGATCCAGAGCAGAGTAAGGCGTTGCGAATCGCTCCATAGGCGAGCGCGACGATTCCTTGGTCTCAGCACTTCCTGCAATGCCGGCCACGCATTGAGAAGGCCTCCTCGACATGCCATTCAAGTATCCGCCCCGTCATTCCTGCGGGTAGCGCCAGGCATTTGCCGATTGCGCCGCGGTCTCGTCGACTGTCCATTGCGGCAGGGCGAGACCGGGAGCGATATCGCTGAACACCATGCGTACGCGGGTGCCGATGCCGACCTGCTTCACCAGTTCGGGGGGCGCGAGCTGGCCATCAGGGGTGCACAGATTGCCGACGACACGCAGGGCTTCATCGGGGGTCGGCTCACCCTTCTGCATGTCGAGATCGACGAGCAGGATCAGATATGGCGTGTGGCCGCGGAAGGCCGGCTGGATCGCGTGGTGCACTTCGCTGTAGGAATGCACCGTCCCCTTCCCCTCGACTTTTTTCCAAGTCGATTCCAATGTTGCGCACCACGGGCAGGCAGTGGTCGGAGGGTAACGTAATCGCCCGCACTGCGCGCAGGCCTGCAGATGGAAATCGTGCTCTGCGCAATGACGGAAATATTCGAGGTTCTCGACATCGAGATCGTCGACAGTGAGCCCCATGCCCAGATATTCGCCGCGAATAGCCATTGTCTCTCTCCTCCCTCAGCCGCGCCGCATGACCATCGAGGAAGCGGTCGAAGGATTGGCCCAGCCGAGATTGGCGCTGACCTCGACATTCTTGACCTGACGGCAGCCGCCCTCGCGATAGTCGTAAGTGTGCTGGCGCTTGCCATCGACGCCGATCGGGCATGAGTCATCGGCATCGTGACGCAGCTGGCGGGTGTTCTCGATGACCATGTTCATGCCGTGCGTGTAGCCCTCGCAGAGATGGCCGCCGCTGGTGTTGTTCGGGCGTCTGCCGCCGAGTTGGATCGCGCCGCTGCTGACGTATTCGCCGCCTTCGCCCTTTTTGCAGAAGCCGTAATCCTCGAGCTGCAGCATCGTCGTGAAGGTGAAGGCGTCGTAGGAGCCGGTGATGTCGATGTCCTCCGGCCCGACCCCGGCATTCGGCCACAGGATCTGGCGCGCGTAATAGCCGGCGACGGTCGAGATCGGCCCGTGCTGGTAGTGCATGTCGAGGCGAGGCTTGTTGCAGCGTCCGACGACACCGCGAATCAGCACCAGCGGATGCTTGCAATCGCGGGCGCGCTCGGCCGAAGTCACGATGATCGCCGTGGCATTGTCGGTTTCGACACAGCAATCCAACAGATGCAGCGGCTTGCAGATGATCCGGCTGTTGAGCACGTCCTCGATCGTGAAGCGCTTCTTGTAATAGGCCTTCGGGTTATTGGATGCGTGGTGGCTGTGCGCCACCTTGACCGCTGCGACCTGCTCGGGCTTGGTGCCGTAGTCGTACATGTGGCGCATAAAGGTCGGCGCGAAACTCTGCCCGGCGCTCTGCCAGCCATAGGCGCGGTTATGCAGCATGTCGCCGCCGACCGGGGCGGCGGAGCGCGCACCGGTGCCGCCGATGCGCACTTGCGAGTAGCCATTCATCGACCGGAAGATCGCGACGATCTTGCAGCATCCTGCCTCGATGAGGCCGATGGCGATACCGACGAGCGCCTCGGTCGATGAGCCGCCGCCCATCACGTCCATGTAGAAGTTGAGGCGGATGCCGAGGTCGCCGGAGATAAAGGTACCCGATGTCGAGTCGCCGCCCTGGTAGGACAGCATGCCGTCGATGTCGGAGGGTTTCAGCCCGGCATCGAGAATCGCATTCTTGACCGCCCAAGTCCCTAGAGCCCGTGTCGTCTTGCCAGAGCCGCGGGTGTAGGTCGTCTCACCCACGCCTACAATTGCGTATTTGTCGCGCAGATATTTGGGGGTGGTGGCGTCCACCTCGCTCGGCATCGGCATCTTTGGTCTCCTTTATTGCCGTTAGTTCCGTCGCCCGCTGCCCCTCACCCCGAAGGAGGGGCCCACGCCTGCGGGGAGGGTGAGGGGCTCTTCTCATACCTCCAAGCGATAGGCTTTCTTTGCGGCACTGCTAAACAGCGTGGCCTTCTCATCGGCCGAACAGCCTGCCGCAATCCGCTTGAAGGCGTTCCACATAACCGGGTAACTGCACATCCCCTTATCGACCGGGAAGTTGCTCTCGAACATCGAGCGCTGCGGGCTGAAGGCACTGATGCAAGTTTCGATGTAAGGCCGCCAAGCCTTTTCGAGATCCTGCGATGAGGGCGGATCGTCGTTTTCAAAGAAGGTGAACCCGGTCAGCTTCATAGCTAGCCCGCCGAGCTTGACGTAGGTGTTGGGAAAACGCGCAACCTCGCGGATGCCGTTGCGCCATTCGACAAACCCTTCCTCGCGTTTGCCGGCATAAGGACCGATCGCCAGCGCGCCGCCGACATGGTTCAACACGATCGTCGCTTGCGGGAAGGTGCGCGCCAGATCGGCGACGTCGCTGAGCTGGGTATGAAACAGCCACGCGTCGAAGCTGAGGCCGAGCGAGGCGAGCCCCGCAAATCCCTCGCGGAAATCGCGGTCGCGGTAAAGGCCCTGCGGCGCGCCGGAACAATAGATCGAGAGGCTCGGATCGTCGTGCCAGGTCGCACCGTTGCGGATGCCCTTGAAGCGGCCGCCGGAGACGGCAAGGTGCTGCTCAAGGATGCCCTTCGCGCGCGACCCGATCCGCAGATCGACATTGCCGATAATGCCGGCACAGCAGCGGGAAGGGCCGTATTTGCCTGAGGCGCTCATCGCCGCGACGCCGTTGACGAACTCGGTCTCGCCGAGCGATTTCTGCTCCTGAGGCCCGTCGGCCCGGTACATCTCGCGGCATTCCTCAAACAATGTCGCGACGACGTTGTGACCGCTGCCGACGTCTTCCAGCAGATCCTGAAACAGATAGCGGTTACCCGGCCGGTCCCACAGATGATGGTGCGGGTCGATGATCGGCAGATGGGGCTCGATGATCTCTTCACGGCGCTTGTTGAGCCAGTCCGGGCGAACCGGCGCATGACGGCCTGGCGGGATCGCGGATTGAGGCATCTCTTGGCTCCTCCCAAATTGGCCTTCGCTCCGTTAACTCTGCCCCGGCCTGACGGCGATTGCCATGATTTTTCCTGCCAAGCATAGGTGACCCCGCCGGACCGCCGGGCGCGTAAGCAGGTTGGGAGTAACGTCAATATGCCTTACGAATTTGCGGGGCGTTGACAGCAACCAAGAAGCAACAGAATTGATTGCAGCGACCGGCGGGAACGCAGCTCCTGTCCGCCGGATAACGCGCACGGGTCCGGTCATCCTAACTTCACACATGCGCCTCGCCCGCGGCTGTGGCTAAATAGGTCCGCCGCCGGCTCGGGGATGCCGCTATGCCGAATGTCGAACCAAATCGCCTTCCTGCGACCACGCTGGTTAAATTGATCGAGGGCGGCGAGTTGACCGCGGAAGCCGTCGTCCGGAGCTGTCTCGAGCGGATTGCCGAGCGCGAGCCGGTCGTGCGCGCTTGGGCCTATCTTACGGCCGAGATGGCGCTGGGCCGGGCTCGCGAAATCGACGGAGCTAAGACGCAAAGCCTGCTGAAGGGGGTTCCTTTCGGCATCAAAGACATCTTCGACACCGCCGACATGCCGACAACCTATGGATCGCCGATCTATGTCGGCTGCCGGCCTGCCTATGATGCGAGCGCTGCGGTCTTGCCGCGCGCATCGGGGGGAATCCCGCTCGGTAAGACGGTGACGACCGAGTTCGCCAACCGGCAGCCCGGCCCGACGACGAACCCGCACAACCCGGATTTCTCGCCGGGTGGCTCGTCGAGCGGCTCGGCAGCGGCGGTCGCCGACTTTATGGTGCCGCTCGCGATCGGCACCCAAACGGGCGGCTCGGTGATCCGGCCGGCCGCGTATTGCGGCGTCGTCGGGTTCAAGCCGAGCTTTGGGCTGTTCCCGCCGGCCGGCATGCGGATCAATACTGAGGCCCTCGACACGGTTGGCATCATGGCGCGCTTGGTGGGCGATATCGCGCTGTTTCGGGCGGCGATGATGGCCATCTCCTATTCGGCGCCACGGACGCCGGAGACCGCGCCGCGTCTCGGCTTGTGTCTTGGTCCGCACTGGGAGGAAGCGCAGCCGGAAGGGAGAGCCGTGCTCCAGGCGGCTGTCGAGCGCCTCGGTGCTGCAGGCGCGGCGATCAGCGAGATCGAGTTGCCGCCGGAATGCACCGACGCCGACGAGTGGCAGCGCGTCCTCGGGTCATTCGAGGGGCTGCGCAATCACATGCCCGAACTCTACCGACACGAAGCCTTGCTAAGTCCGCGGCTGCGCGACGAGAAAATTTCCCAGGGACGCGAACTCACGCTCGATGCCTTCCGCGCGGCCTGCCGCGGTGCCGAAAGGGCGCGCGCCGCTGCGCAAAATTGGGCCTCCGGCTTTGATGCCATCCTTACGCTACCGGCCCCGGGCCGAGCGCCACGTGGGCTCGCCGACACCGGGTCGGCGGTTTTCAATGCCGTGTGGACGCAACTCCACATGCCTTGTTTGACTTTGCCGGCCGGCCAAGGTCCGGACGGCTTGCCGATCGGCATTCAGCTGGTTGCCCGCCGCCACGCCGACGAGCGTTTGCTCGAGGCCGGGCTTTGGGTCGAACACCAGCTTGCAGAGGGGGGACGATCTTGATGGGTCCCGAACGCCTCACCGCCTCCGAGACGGTGACCCGCCTAGCAGCAGGAACGCTGACGGCCGAGGCCCTTGTGCAAGCTTGCCTGGAGCAGGCGCGCGCCGGGGCTGAGATCAAGGCTTGGGCTTGGCTCGATCCTGAACAGGCGCTTGCTCAGGCCCGTGCGGTCGACCGAGCGGGCCGCAAGGGTCGATTGGGAGGTGTTCCAGTCGGGGTCAAGGACATCATCGATACGGTTGATATGCCGACCGAGCACGGTTCGCCGATCTATCGCGGCAACCGGCCTTTTGCCGACGCCGCTTGCGTCGCGCTGATCCGCACGGCGGGTGGGGTGATCCTGGGCAAGACGGTGACGACCGAATTCGCTAACCGCCACCCGGGCCCGACCGTACATCCTCATAATGCGGAGCACACGCCCGGCGGCTCGTCGAGCGGGTCGGCCGCGGCCGTCGCAGATTTCCAGGTACCGCTAGCGCTGGGCACCCAGACCGGCGGCTCGGTGATCCGACCCGCGGCATTTTGCGGTGTGATCGGCTACAAGCCGAGCTTTGGCGAGTTCAGCCGGGTTGGCGTCAAGATGCAGTGCCATAACCTCGATACCCTGGGCATCATCTGCCGCAGCCTCGAAGACGTCGCACTGCTGCGCGGCGTGCTGCTGGTGCAGGAACCGCACCGTGTCGACCGCAATTCTGCAACCCCGCGGATCGGCTTTTGCCGGACCCCGGCCTGGGAGCACGCCGATGGCGACACCCATGCCTTGCTCGAACGGACAGCTGCAGTGCTCAGTGCAGGCGGTGCTGCGGTGGAGGAAGTCACGCTGAAACCGGCGGATATTTTGGACCACCACCGCCGCATTTTCGAATTCGAGGCCGCGCGTAATTACGCCTATGAATACGATGTGCATGGCGAGCAGGTGAGCCAGGCGTTGCGCGAAGGGCTTTTGGCCCCTGGTCGTGCTCTGCCGCTCGCCGCCTATATCGAGGCTATCGAGATGGCCGAAGCGTTTCGTCGCAATCTCGATGATGTGTTTACGCGGGTGGACGTGCTGCTTGCCCCGAGCGCGGTTGGAGAGGCCCCTGAAGGGCTTAGCTCGACCGGCGACCCACGCTTCAATGCGATTTGGACGTTGGCTTGGACCCCATGCCTGACATTGCCGGCCGGGAACGGCCGTAAGGGGCTGCCACTCGGGATTCAGCTTGTAGGCGCGCGCTTCCGCGACGAGGCGCTCCTAGACGCAGCTGCCTGGGTCGAAGCACAACTGCACTGACGATTTTGGTAAACCCACCCAGAAGGAGAAAACGACATGATTTACGAACTCCGCATCTATCACTGCGTGCCGGGCCGCCTGCCGGATCTGTTGAAGCGGTTCGACACGATCACGTTAAAGCTCTGGGAGAAGCACCGCATCCAGCAGGCCGGCTTCTGGACGGTGGGGATCGGGTCGTCGAATCAGGATCTCTATTACATGCTGAAATGGGAGACGCTCCAGGAGCGCGAACAGAAATTCGGGGCGTTTGGGGCGGATCCGGAATGGCTCAGCGCTCGTGCCGAGACCGAGAAGAACGGCCCGATCGTCGCCTCGATCACCAACATGATCCTGCAGCCGACCAGCTTTTCATCCGTTAAGTAGGAGAGAACACGACATGCTCTACGAACTGCGCATCTATCACTGCGTGCCCGGCCGCTTGCCGGACCTGCTAAAGCGGTTCGACACGATCACGTTGAACATCTGGAAGCGGCACGGCATCGAACAGGCCGGCTTTTGGACCGTAGCGATCGGCGATTCGAACCAGGCTCTCTATTATTTCCTCAAATGGGAATCGCTCGCGGACCGCGAGAAGAAATGGGCCGCGTTCCAGGCCGATCCGGAATGGAACACCAAGCGCGCCGAGACCGAGCGCAACGGCGCGATCGTCGCGCGCGTGGAGAACCACATCCTGCAGCCGACCAGCTTCTCGTCGGTGAGATAAACATCTCGAAGGGAGGCGCGGAGGCTTTCCTCGTCTTGCCCGGGCTTGTCCCGAGCATCCACGTGGACCCCCGGGACAAAGCCCGGGGGAGACGAGGGGGGTGAATTGGTTTCAGATCTCCACGCTTGCCGCCTCCTTTTTACGTAAGGGAGCTGTGCCGGCTAAACAGAAATCGAAAGGGAGGACGTTGGCACAATCGATCGTCGAATATGTCGATACGACGCTCGACAACGCCCGCATCGGCCGGATCCATGCGTGGGTTTTCGCGATCGTCACCGCCGGGTTGTTCTTCGACGTAATCGACTTCATCATCCTCGGCTCGCTCGTGCCGGACATGGTCCGTACGCAGTTCGCTTCGCCCGCCGAGATTGGGACGGTGGGGACAGCCCAGATCATCGGATTATTCCTCGGCGCGATTGGCCAGGGCGAGTTCACCGACCGTTTGGGGCGCAAGCGGATCTATCAACTCAGCGTCCTGCTCTACAGCCTGGCGACAATTGCAGCAGCCTTGGCGCCCGACCCGCTTTGGCTCGCCTTCGGGCGCTTGATCGCGGGGATCGGGCTCGGCGCGGCCTCCCCAACATGCTTCTCCTATGTCGCGGAATATTCGCCCAAGCGGATCCGCGGACGAGCTACCGCCTTCATGCAGTTTCTTGGCGGCGCGTGCGTCTGGCCGCTCGGCACTCTCTTCGCTCTCGTCTTCAGGGATACGATCGGGTGGCGTGGGATTTGGGTCGTCATCGGCCTTGGCGGGCTTGTCGTCTTTGCGTTGAGCTTCGCATTGCCGGAATCGCCGCGCTGGCTGGTCACCCACGGCCAGGGCAGGCGTGCGCTCGATCTGCTCGAACGAATGGGCCTGAGGAGGCCGGCATCGCACGACGAATTCGTCGTCGACGAGGTTGCCAATATCCGCAGCGATCCGATGGGCGTCGTGTTCCGCCGTTATCGGAAGCGCATCATCGCCGCGATGATCTGCTTTTTCGCGTTCTTCGGCGCCGCACTGGGTCTCGGCGGCTGGCTGCCGAACATTCTTGCGGATCGCGGATTCACCGTAACCAAGTCGCTGACCTTCACCTTCGGGATGCAGCTCTCCTTCCCGTTGAGCAGCCTCTTCATGATGTATTCGCTCGAGCGCTTCGGCCGCATCAGGACCGCGGTCACCGCGTTCGTCCTCGCCGTGATTCTGTCGATCACGTTCTTCTATTCGCGGTCGGACACAATGGTGCTGGTCGTCGGCTTCTGGATGAATTTCTTTATCCAGCTCGCCGGCAACTCGATGCAGATCTTCACCTCGGAAGTGTTCCCGACAAACGCGCGCGCTTCGGGTTTCGGTCTGGCGCAGAGCGGTGGACGCATCGGGGCCGCCATCTCGTTCCCGATGATCGGGTTCCTCAGCACCTATGGGCTCGGCTATGTAATGACCGGCATCGCACTGATGATGGCGATCGCCGCCGTCGCGGTGACGCAGATCGGCACCGAAACTCGGGGCCGCGCACTCGACGAAATCGCACCGCCGACCGGATAAGGGTTAGCCCTTGTACAGCTTCTGGAACCCCGCCCAGCAGGAATCATAGTCGCGCTGCAGAGCATCGGTCTCAAGCGCGAAGCGGGTCGGACGGATGACGAGCCGCGTCTCGAACATGAAGGCGAGGGTGTCCTCGATCTTCTGAGGCTTCAGTTCTGCGGCGACCGCCTTCTCGAACGTCGCGCGGTCGGGACCGTGGGCGCACATGCAATTGTGCAGCGACGCTCCGCCGGGGACAAAACCCTCGGCCTTGGCGTCGTAGACGCCGTGCACCAAGCCCATAAACTCGTTCATGTAGTTGCGGTGAAACCAGGGCGGGCGGAAGGTGTGCTCCGCGACCAGCCAGCGCGGCGGGAAAATCACGAAATCGCAATTGGCGGTGCCAGGGATCTCGCTCGGCGAGGTCAGCACCGTGAAGATCGACGGGTCCGGGTGATCAAAGCTGACTGTCCCGATCGTGTTGAAACGCGCGAGATCGTAAACGTAAGGCGCGTAATTGCCGTGCCACGCGACGACGTCCAGCGGCGAGTGGTCAAAATCGGCAGCCCATAGATTGCCTTCGAATTTGGCGACCACCTCGCAGGGATCGTCGCTTTCTTCGAAAGCTGCCACCGGCGTGCGAAAATCGCCTGGGTTGGCGAGGCCATTAGCGCCGATCGGCCCGAGTTCGGGTAGACGAAACAGCGAGCCGTAATTTTCGCAGATGTAACCTCGCGCGGGGCCATCGGGCAGCGCGACGCGAAATTTGATGCCGCGCGGTACGGCCGCAACTTCGCCTGGTTTCGCCTCGACCACGCCGAGTTCGGTCGCCAGCAGCAATCGCCCGCTCTGCGGCACGATCAGCAGCTCCCCGTCGGCGTCGTAAAAGACGCGATGCTCCATCGGCTTTGTCGCGCGGTAGATGTGCACGGCGACGCCAAAGCGCCCGCTCGCGTCGCCGTTGCCGCCCATCGTGACGAGCCCGTCGACAAAATCGGTCGGTCGGTCGAGGAAAGGCAGCGGGTTCCACCGCAGGCGGTTTGGCGGCGGTGCCATCTCGTCGAACGGCGTGCTGCGGACAAAGCCGTTGTCGATACGCTGGAACGGCGGGTGCATCGCCGAGGGCCGGATGCGATAGAGCCACGATCGCCGGTTCTCGGCGCGGGGCGCGGTGAATGGAGTGCCCGAGATCTGTTCGGTATAGAGACCGTGGGGCGGCCGCTGCGGTGCGTTTTGGCCGACAGGCAGCGCACCCGGCGCCGCTTCGGTGGCGTGCTCGTTGCCAAAGCCGGTTAGGTAGCGAAGCCTTTCTTCCTTCATCCTCACTCCCGTGGAATGATCACCTTCTCTTCGGTGACGAGGCTCTTGATCCGGCCGATGAACAGAGCGCCGTCGGCGTGCAATGCCTTGGCTTCCGGCGAGGCGTTGGCGCGCTCCATCGCGGCCCGATCGTCGTACCAGAGTTCGGCAATTCCATCGATCTCGACATCCGTTGCCGGAATGTCGGGCCGCGTCCGCTCTTCGACAATATGCGACTGCACATAGCGGCGCACTCCGGGGACCGCATGGGCGAGCGGCGCATGCACCTCCAGCCAATGCTTGACAAACTCCTCGTGCGACAACCCTTCCTTACGGGTCAGCAACCCGACGCTCTTGATCATTGGGGTTAGCCTTTTTTAGCTCGACGTGCCGGCGCATGCTGCGCCCGACTGGCCTAAGGAGGAAGCATGAAGATCGATATGACCGGTAAGCGCGCCATCGTCGCTGGAGGCAGCCGCGGTATTGGGCGCGCGATCGCGCTAGCCTTTGCCGAGGCAGGCTCCGGAGTGTCGATATGCGCCCGCGGCGCGGAAGCGCTCGCTGCTACCCGCGGGGAGATCGCCACATACGGCGGGATCGCTCATGCTGCCGTCTGCGACCTCTCCGACGGCGCGGCCATTCCCCGGTACATCGAGGAAGCGGCCGGCGCGCTCGGCGGCGTCGATATTCTCGTCAACAATGCTTCGGGTTTCGGGACCAGCGATGACGAGGCCGGTTGGGCTGTCAGCATATCGGTCGATCTCTTGGCGACGGTAAGGGCGAGCCGGGCGGCGCTGCCTTTTCTCGCAAAATCCGACGCGGGATCGATCCTCAACATATCCTCGATCTCAGGGTTTCGCGCCTCGGTCCGTACCCCGCCTTACGGTGCCGTCAAGGCCGCTGTGCTCGAATACACCCTCACCCAAGCCGCCGCTCTCGCGCCCAAAAGAATCCGGGTCAACTGCATCGCTCCGGGCTCGATCGAGTTTCCCGGCGGGACCTGGGCCCGGGTCAAAGCGAACAACCCGGACCTCTATGGCCGTATCCTCCGGAGCATCCCGTTCGGGCGGCTGGGCCGGCCCGAAGAGATAGCGCTGGTTGCGTTGTTTCTGTCCTCGCCGCTCGCCAGCTGGGTCACCGGCCAGAATATTGCCGTCGATGGCGGGCAGATGCTCTGAGCAGTCCCTAAGCAGGATGTGCCCAGCTATAACGGGCGCTGCGCCAGCGTTTGGCCCTGGTAATATGAAGAAGGGTTGATATGTCCAACATTTATGTTCGGACCGGTGTAAAAGCCGCCACCGGGATTCGGTCCCAGATTGGCATCTCCGACAACCGATGAGCATCCGGCGAACAGCACCAGCAGACAGACAACGGCAAATTTGACCTTGTTCATCAGATCTCTCCACCACCCACCCGCTGTACGTGGAAGCGCGTCGGGGGTGGACCCAAGTAAACCCGGGTAAAGCGCCGATAAATTTGGTAACGGCAGACCGCGGGCCGTTTACTTTGCCGGCGATCGGGGTCGAGGATCGATCTGCACCGTGGCGGTCATCCCGGCGGCGAGGACGACCCCTTCCGGCACCTGATCGATTTGAATGCGCACCGGGATGCGCTGGGCCAGGCGTACCCAGGTGAAGATTGGGTTGACCGTAGCAAGACCTTCCCCGTTCGGCTGCGCGTTGGAGACATTGATGCCGCGCGCGATACTGCCGACGTGGCCGCGGACGATCTGACTGTAACCCATCAGCTTGATGCTCGCCGGATCGCCCACCCTGATCGCTCCGAGATTGGTTTCCTCGAAGTAACCGTCCACCCAAAACGAGTCCGCGTCGACGAGGGAAATTTTATTCTGTCCCACTGTGGCGTAGTCACCGAGCTGCGCTAATAGATTAGTCACCCAGCCATTGACCGGCGAGCGGATCTCGGTGCGATCGAGGTTAACCCGGGCCTGATCCAGGTTGGCGACAGCTTGCTGATACTGGGCTTGGGCAGCCACCGCGGTGCTCGCAAAGGTCTGTTTCTCTTCGACCGTGACCGCGAGCGTGGTCAGCTCCTGCCGGCGCTTTGACTCCCTCTCGGCGTTCTGCGCAGTGACCTCTGCCTGCTGCACTGCCGCCTCGGCGAGGCTCACGGCAATCTTGTAGTTGGTCGGGTCAATCACCATAAGCAGGTCGCCCTTATGCACGAATTGGTTGTCGGCGACCGGCAATTGCACGATCTGGCCGGCGACCTGCGGCGCCATCGTCGCGATATAGACTCGTACTGTGCCGTCACGCGTCCAGGGTGCTCCCATATAGGCGTCCCACATCGCGCGACCGAGAACAACGGCGACCGCGATCACCGCCAAAGTGATCAGCAGCGGAAAAATACGAAATCGGCGCCTGCGCGCCACACGCATCGCGGGCGCCGGCTCGGCTGACCGGACCGCTGCCGGACTCTCCGCCTCAGCCTCGCGCCTTGCTTTGGTGTCGATATCCGACATCGCGAACTCATCGCGCCGCGACGAGCAACACCATCGACGACAGCACAATTATGTAAACGGCGAACACGAACATCGAAGGGTGCCAGACGTAGCGCAACAGGCCGAAGCGGGCCGCACCCCAGCGCAACCAAATTGTGACGAACCAGGCGGCGACCATGATCACCGAGATCGGCGCGACGTAGACGCCAAATAGGTCGAGCTCAGTAAACCTCACCCGGGTGCTCCTGCCTCGAAGTAAAAGGCATGTTGGGTGAGCGCTGCGGAGATAGCAAGAATTAGGCCGCGCGCCCTGAGAGCGGCCGCACCCGGACGAGAAGCGAGCGCGGCGTCGAGGTTGGCAAGCTCCGCGGCTGCCATTGCGCAATTGCCGCGCGCGACGGCCTCGAGCATCGCGTCGAGCCTGGGGTTCAAATCGAACCGGCGGCAGATGCGGCGAAGCTGGATGATCCCCGTACCCGCCGAGAGCGCCGCCGTCAGTTGCGAGCGCTCCACCGGTTGCGCCTGATCCGGCAGCAGCGCGAACCGGGCATACATGCGCTGCTCCCAGTCGTTTGGCGTGTTGGGGATCGGGCCCGTCGCGAGGCGGCGCAGATCCCGCAAGGTTAGCGCCAGCAGCCGGCGCGTACGAAATGCCGGCGACAGCGGCGGCAGCAAATGAAACGAGAGTGCGCCAGCGCCGACCCCGGCAACGATCGCCAAAGCCGAATTATAGAATTGCGCAGTGTCGTATATCATCGGATTGGTGGGCGCCAGCACCGGAACAAAAGGTGTCACGATGCCGGTGAAAATAGCCGGCTGCCATTGCAAGGCGAGAACAGTGCCCACTGGCACCAGTACTAAACCAATGATCAAGCCGAAGACCGCGAAGGTCTCTACATTGGGCAACACCGCGAATTTGAGGGTTGCGGCGATAGCCACGGTCAAGATGCTGCCGATCATGAACCCGATTGCGGTGGCGTAGGCTTGATCCGCGCGCGGTGCGAACAGGATCACAACGATAGCGGCGAAGGTTATCGCATTGGCGCCGCTGGGCCACACGGTGACGATCCAGAACAGCTCGGCGGCGCCGATCACGACGAATGCGCGCCCTGCATTGACCGCCGGAGGAAGCCAATCGGGGATGCGCAGCCGGCGGCTGCGACTACGAGCAACCGGCCCGTCGAGGCCGCCGACGAGCAGCGCCAGCGCGCTGAGCGCCTGCGAAATGCCGGCCAACGTTTCAGCCGTTTGGTCAGCAAGAAGCCGCAACGATGGGGTTCGCCCCGGCAGGGCGACGAGCCTCCGCACCGCGGCGTTACACGCCCGGAGCAGGCGCGTCGGATCGGCCAGCCAGCCTCTCGCCCCGTCCTGTGCGGGCCGCGTCCGAAATTCCTCCGGGACCTCTGCCAGCGCCGCTCCCGCCTCTCGTCGCGCCCTTTCCTCCGGTAATTGCGCTAGCAGAACCGCCGCCAAGCGCCAGCTGGCGAGAGCCGTAAGCAAACCGTCTAACGCATTCTGCAAGACCGGAGAGTGGTAGCGGAGTTCTGACGACTCGCCGATCGCCTCGTCGATAACCGGGTCGAGAGCGATGAGCTGGCGCACCAGCTCGCGCCGCGTCGCCTGGGTCTGCTCGAATTCGGCTCCGGCATTAACCAATGTGCTGGCGAAGCGGCAGGCGATCTCAGCCGAGAGACCGGCGAGCAGGCTCGCCACCCGGCGGCGCGCTCCGCCCAAATCGGTTCCGGCGAGCACGACGCCGGCACAGACGATGCCGATGCAGATCTCGCTGCCGCGGTCGACAGCAAGCATGAACGCCTGCCCGTTGAGGCCGCCGGTGGCGCCCAGTTGGTCGCTCGCGATAATTACCGCCGTATATCCGGCCAGCGCCGCGGAATAGGCCGCGAAATTGCGCAGCAGCGTAGCGACGAGAGCACATCCGGCACCCCACAGCGCAAGGCTTATCAGAAACAGGACGCCGTCCTGGGGAAAGCAGGCGGTCAACACCACAATTGCTACGGCACCTACTACGGTGCCGATCAACCGGTACCAACCCTTGCGCAACGATGCGCCGAGATGCGGTTGACACGCGATCGCTGCCGTGGTGCCGGCCCAAAACGCGTTGTTGAGTTCGAGCCAGAACGCCACATAGAGTGCAAGACAAACCGACGCCCACAGCCGCAAGCCGAAGAGCAGCGGCGGGCCCGCCGCCTGGAGAACCCCGGATGCGTCGTCGACCCAACGCGCGATCGAGCCGGGTTGTGCCGCCGATGGCTCCGCGCCTGTCATCAGCGTGAGCCGTCGCGCGACCTTGGATGTCGAGATCCGATGTTCCTTCTCCCTGATGTGATGCGCATGCACGCGATCCTTTTGCGCCGGCACGCCCGCAAGAGGTTGATCGGGGCGAGGCTCTGCGCCTGTTTACCTGTTTTATCAGGTCGAGATCAGGTGACAGCGCGGTGTACTGGCGGCTATTTCCAATCGCAATTGCGAATACCACAACATACGATATCCCGTCAATAGGATCGCCCGCAGGACCTACGACGGTGCTACTTCACCGCAGCTGAGGCTGCCTCAGCGATCGCTACGTCGTTGGCCTTGTCGAACCCGCTGACGCCGACGGCCCCGACTCTGCGACGAGCTTAAGATTGGGGCAGCTCGGTCGAGGCGGGTCTAGCCTGCGGGCGAGGATCGGTCTATCCCTATCGGCTGCCAAGCCATCGCCGCTTTGGCGTTCACGATACAGTTAACGACGCATCCTAAGCCGGACCAAGGGAAATTCGCGTTAATTTTAAGTAGTCGCGGCGGGACTCTCACTCCAGCGCCGTCCGCTCCGGAGTGTTCATGGTGCGGCGAGTCAGTTGACGATGCGCCACTGGCCGTCGGCGTCTCGACAGGCGGTCCCGTATCTTCCGGTGGCGTTCCGACCGGCGCTCTGGGTCCATTTGTACTCGCGGCAGAATTGACCTTGTGCGTTGGTCCATCCCGGCCGCGGCGTGTAGGTGATTGGCGGTGCCGCCGACGATTCCGAAGGCCCATAGCCAGCCCCGGGCGGATACGTGGTGGATGGTTGATACGAGGCCGGGGGTGGAGAACCGGGGGGCGGCGGGTAATAGTAGGGCGGTGGTGGCGGCGGGTAATAAGGATAGGGGTAAGGCGGGTAGTAGTACCCTGGAAAACCGATAGGAAAACCGAAGCCGAAACCGACGAAAACACGGGCCGCCGCGGGGGTAGGGCCTGATATCGCAATGCCGAACCCCAGCGCTGCAATCACGACTACGGCAGCACCGATACTCCCCCTGCGCCCTCTCGGTAGTATGGTCATCCGGCACCCCCAAGTGTTCGCTCGTACCAACGAACCCGTTTTCATACAATTCTTTACTGGTTCAGGCAACAGAGCGGTAGAACTCTTTACACCGGCCAGTAGCCAACAGTGAAACGGACCAGATCGGCGGCGATCTCTCGATGGCGCGAGAGTTCATGCTTCGATGCGGTCGATGGGCGTTTCATTTCTGATGGGTCGAGGAAGGTTGCGTCGGCCAGCCCCGAAGAGCTAAGACCCGATAGCACTGAGCAAGGAGAAACGGCGTGGCGCGCGGAGATCAACAACACAGAAATCCCAAATCCGATATCGAGATCGCGCAAGCGGCGACGATGCAGCCGATTTCCGAAATCGCCACGGAAAGGCTCGACATTCCGCCCGATGCGGTCTCGCCTTACGGCAAATACAAGGCCAAAATCTCGCTCGATTACGTCCGCACCCTCCCCGACCGTCCTTCAGCCAAGCTGATACTCGTCACCGCGATTACCCCGACCCCGGCGGGAGAGGGTAAGACGACGACCACGGTCGGTCTCGGCGATGCGCTGAACGTGATCGGCAAGAACGCGATCCTTTGTTTGCGCGAACCGAGCCTCGGGCCGTGCTTCGGCGTCAAGGGAGGGGCGGCGGGCGGCGGTTATGCACAGGTCGTTCCAATGGAGGACATCAACCTTCATTTTACCGGCGACTTTCACGCGATCAGCACCGCCAACAATCTGCTCGCCGCGATGGTCGACAACCACATCTATTACGGGCTGGGACCTGCCATCGATCCGCGCCGGGTCAGCTGGCGCCGCGCGATCGACATGAATGACCGGGCTTTGCGCTCGGTCGTCTCCTCACTCGGCGGGATCGCCAACGGCTTCCCGCGCGAGGACGGGTTCGACATCGTCCCCGCTTCGGAAGTGATGGCGATTTTCTGTCTGGCGAGCGATCCACAGGATCTGCACCGCCGTCTCAGCAACATAATCGTCGGCCAGACGCGCGAGCGTAAACCAGTCCGGGCCGCCGACTTGAATGCTGCAGGGTCGATGACGGCGCTCCTGAAGGACGCGATCGCTCCTAACCTCGTGCAGACGCTCGAAAACAATCCCGCCTTCATCCATGGCGGGCCGTTCGGCAATATCGCGCATGGCTGCAATTCGGTTGTCGCAACAAAGACAGCGCTGAAGCTGGCCGATTACGTCGTCACCGAGGCCGGCTTTGGAGCGGACCTCGGTGCCGAGAAATTCTTCGATATCAAATGCCGCAAGGCGGGGATCAAGCCCGATGCCGCTGTAGTGGTGGCGACAGTCCGTGCGCTCAAGATGCACGGTGGCGTAGCACGGGATTCGCTCAGAGAGGAAAACCTTGGCGCTCTCGAAAGCGGTTTTGCCAATCTAGCCCGCCATCTGACCAATCTGCAGCAGTTCGGGGTCCCGGCGGTAGTGTCGGTCAACCGCTTCAGCAACGACACCGATCGAGAACTCGGGCGCCTAAAGGAGCTCTGCGCCGAGCTGGGTGTCGAGGCGGTCATCGCCGATCATTGGGCGCGCGGCGGGGAGGGAGCAGCCGATCTCGCGCGCGCCGTAGTCGCTCTCGCCGAAAGCGGAAGGGCGGAGTTCCGGTTTCTTTATCCCGACGCGATGCCGCTCTGGGACAAGGTCCGCACGATCGCGCAGCGCCTCTACGGTGCCCGCGACATCGAGGCCGATAAGTCGGTCCGAGACCGTTTCGCGGCGCTGCAAGACCAGGGTTTTGGCAATCTCCCGGTCTGCGTCGCCAAGACGCAGTACAGCTTCACGACCGACGCAAATGTCAAAGGAGCTCCCAGCGACCATTTGGTGACGGTACGCGAGGTGCGGCTGTCGGCCGGTGCCGAATTTGTCATCCCGATCTGCGGCGAGATCATGACGATGCCCGGTCTCCCGCGGGTACCAGCGGCGAACAACATCGAGGTGGCTGAGGACGGACGCATCACCGGTCTATTCTAGCCACTGACTTAGCGTGGAGGGAGTTGAGCTCAAAGCCTGGCGTCGGTCGGAACGCCAACGGCTGCTGTTGTTGCGCACCGGCGCGCCGGCGTCTGAACGCCAGCACTGGGGACGAAGCATCGAAGCGCGGCTGCGTTCCCTGTTGGGCGAAACGCCGGGGCTCATTCTCGGCGTCTATTGGCCGTTTCAGGGGGAGTTCGATCCGCGCCCGTTAATCGACTGGTTGATCGCCAAAGGCTCCGTCGTCGCGCTGCCCGCCGTCGTCGACAAAAGGGGCCCGCTCGAATACCGCTCTTGGCGGCCGGGGGAACCGCTTGTCGACGGGGTATGGAACATCCCTGTTCCGCAAAAACGAGAGATTGTGATACCGCACGCCGTCTTGGCGCCGCTTGTCGGCTTTGATCGAGAGTGTTATCGCTTCGGTTATGGCGGGGGTTATTTCGACCGCACTTTAGCTGCCCTCTCGCCGCGGCCGCTGGCTGTCGGTGTCGGCTTCGAGCTGTCGCGGATCGAGACGATCTATCCGCAGCCGTTCGACATCCCGATGGATGTCATCGTCAGCGAAGCAAAAATCCGGCGCCGCTGACCCCGTTTCGACAAGGACAGCACTACAACAGCGCCTCAGGGATATTCGCCCGTCTGTGTCGATCGCAAGTGGTCACGCGGCCTCATTGACGCGCGTTCGACGTTTGCGCTCAGTCGATCGAGCACAATCGTAGTCCGCGCCGCCACCCGCATCAGATCGGACGCAGCCTCGCGAAGACGCAGCCGGGCACTTGACGAACTCTCGGTAAGCGCTGCCTCGAAGCTGGAGCGAAAGGCTTCGATAGCGGCTTCCGCGCGGCCGTGAAGTTCGTGATCTAGACCGGCAGCAAGGGCAGAAGCGTGCCGAGGCGTTTGGGGATGGCTCGGTAGCGGTGAGGGTCGGGAGCGCTGCTCGGTCGGCGTTGGCCTCGTTGGGAAAGCAAGCCCATGATCACGGCTCGCCTGCTGCTGATTGGTCGGCGCCGGAGGTGATCCGACTTCGCTCGGTGCTGGACGAAACCCGCCATACTCTTCGCGACGCATTTCGGCAGAGCGAGGAGTCGCGGATACGAATGGCGTTTGCAGTTTGTCACCAGTCGACGTTGGTATTGGTTCCAAGCGTCCGCTCAACGGCCGCTCGCTTTTCTGAAGAGTTCGCGTTTTATTGCGCTTTAGAATGTAATGGATAGCCGGAGGGGTGCAGCCGTAACTTTGCGCAATTCTACTGATCGACTCGCCTTGCGCATATCGTGCCGCAATGGCGCTCCATTCGCCTTGCGGAATTTTGGCCATGTTTGCTCCTGGTTCGGTTCCGTCAGCCAGAGGGAATGTGCATCTTTCCAGGGGCTCTATTACCCGCCGAGGTCTCGCCAAACCTCCGACGCCCCATCGAAACGCCGCCGGAAATCTCAACGGCGAACCGAAAGTTGCCTAAAAGAAAGTAGGTTTTCGTCTAACCTTTTCAAGATATGGATCGGTTTTGCGAAGTTTCTTTCTTTTTGTTTATTGTTTGCATATCGGCGCGGTTGGCCGGCAGGAGCTCGATCTCGTCGCCCACAGGAAGTCGCCAGCGAGAGGCATGCAATTCCGAGTCGCGCTATCGCGAGAACGCTTGCCCAGTTGTCTCGTAACGCGGTTACCCAGCGCCATATAAAGAGAGTGCTGAATGCGGCACGGGTTGTGCCCTGGCCGCATCTGGGGGTCCGCACCATCGTTAAGCATGCGTTAGACGGTGGAGAGCATGATGAACGACCCGCGGATCGGACCGGCCCTGGATCAGATAACCAGCCGCCCTGCAATAAAGGTCTTTGCGATGCTCAAGCCGGCTGTTCAACGATCGCACGCAATGACATCGATAGTAGTCCGCTTGCTCGCGCTCGCTGTGATGGCAACGGGCTGTTCTGAAGTAGATCGACGTTCAGCAATCGACGCGACCGGAGCGCCTGTAACGAGTTTCGCGCCCATTGTGCGAGACGTGATGCCGGCTGTCGTCAACGTGTCGGCCGTCCAGCGGATCAACAAGGCTGCTGCGGAGCCGGAGGGTCGAGAAGCTGGCGCGTCGGAGAACCAGGGCGCGCTGCGCGGGTTGCCGCCTGACGTGCTGGACGAGCTACTTCATCGTTTTCTGGATCCGCGCGGCCGGAAGCCGACACCAGGTCCGAAGGTGGCGAGCGTCGCAATGGGCTCGGGTTTCGTCATCGATCCGAGCGGGTATGTCGTCACCGACGACCATGTTGTCGAAAACGCCGAAAAAGTAACGATAATCGTAGAGGACGCGACCGAATATCCCGCCCGGATAGTGGGGCGCGACCCGCTGACCGATCTTGCACTGTTGAAAATCGACGTTGGGCACCCACTCACTTATGTGCGATGGGGCGACAGCGATACGGCGCGGATCGGCGACTGGGTGCTCGCCATCGGCAGCCCGTTTGGCCTCGACAACACAGTCAGCAGCGGGATTATTTCCGGACGCGGGCGTGATATTCACGCCGGCCCTTACGACGACTTCCTCCAGATCGACGCAGCGATCAATCGGGGTAATTCGGGCGGCCCGACCTTTGACCTCCATGGCAATGTGATCGGAATTAACACGGCGATATATTCGCCAAATGGCGGCTCCGTTGGGATCGGCTTTGCCATACCGGCGAACCGGGCCAGACCGGTCGTGGAGCAGTTGAAGATACATGGCAAGGTCGCACGTGGCTGGCTTGGCGTGCAGATCGAACAGATAACGCCCGAGCTGGTCCAGAGTTTGGGGCTGCCGAACACCACAGGCGCGCTTGTAGCTAAAGTGGGGCCGGGTAGTCCTGCCGCCGCGGCCGGGTTTGAGCGGGGCGATGTCATCCTCTCCGTTAACGGGCGGGAGATCCGGCGCATGCGCGACCTTCCGCTCGTCGTCGCCGAAATGCCGATTGGCAGCGTGGCCGCAATTACGGTTTGGCGCCGCAACGCGGCTGTAACCTTGCGTCCACTAATCAGCGAGATGCCTGGGAACCCGGAAGTCGCTGAGTTAACTCCAAGAATGAATGATGGCCGGCGATCGGAGCAGCCAGCGTTATCGCCATTACCTGTCTCGGCCGCATCCCCGGCGATCTAAGCGAGCAAATAATTCCACCCCGCTTTCCTCAAAAAGAGCGGGTGACAGGCCTTTAATTCGACGGAACCGCCACGAAATAACCCGCCACATAACTGTGCCCCCACCGCCAGAGTGGCTCACAACGGAGGACGCCGATGCCCGACCATGTCTACCGGATCATTGAAGTCGCAGGCTCCTCTGAAAAGAGCATTGAGGATGCGATCCAGAATGCTGTCGGCCGCGCCTCACAGACGCTTCGTCAGGTCGGCTGGTTCGAGGTCGTGCAGACGCGCGGCCATGTTGAGGACGGCAAAGTCGCGCATTATCAGGTTATTCTCAAAGTCGGGTTTACCCTCGAAGACCCCTGATCCTCCCTAGCTCCCAGTACCCGCTATCGGCGGGCGAGTGCGGCTCCGAGAGCGAGTAGACCGGCGAGGCCGGAAACTACCCCCGCGAGCCAGAAGGTCGCTCTGAAGCCCGCCAAGAAGGGGGCGCCCGAAGAGACACCCTCGACCGCGTGAAAGACGAGCGTCAGCAGAGTCGCTCCTATGACAACGCCGAGCGACCGGCTCAACATCGCAATGCTGCCTGCAACACCGCGATGCCGGCGTGGGAGGGTTTGCATGACGATATCCATATAGGCCACCTGAAAGAGACCAACGCCGAACCCCTGTAGCATCAGGGGTCCGAGGATTGCCGTCATCGGCCAGCTGGAGCCGGGTTCCCAGCTGCCGATGAGCGCCAGGCCAGTTCCGCCAAGCACTGCGCCGAGCACGGCGATCCGACCCGCCGATACTCGCCCAAGGATCGATGCCGCGAGCGGCGAGGCGATGATGCTCCCGGCAAATGAAGCAGCGAGGGCTGCACCGGCGACCAAAACCGATAGGCCGGCCACGCGTACCAAATAGTACGGACCCAGCAAGAGGACGGAAAAGCTGGTCAGATAAACGAGGACACTGGCGAGATTGAGCGCTGCGAATCCGCCTGTTCGGAAGAAGTCGAGACTGACGATGGGGTGCGCGATGCGCTGCTCTCGATATATGAAGCCGCAGAGGCTCGCCGCGGCGAGCCCGAGAAACCCCACCCCCCGCAATACGTGCCGGTCAGCGTATTGAAACTGATTGAGCATTAGAAGCAGGGTGCTGATGCCGAGAGCCAGCAGAATGGCTCCCAGCATATCGAGCTTCTCTCGCGCACCATTGTGGCGAGGCACCACGGGGCGGCCTCGAAGGAACAGAAGGGCCGTGAAGGCGATCGGCGCACGGAACCAAAATACTCCTGGCCAACCCCAGTATTGAACGAGCACCCCTCCGAGCAAAGGCCCGACCGCAGAGCCGATTGCGTACATCACCGTGAAGACGCCGACCGCACGGCTACGTTTGTCTTCCGGGAAGAGACCAGTCACCAGTGCCGGCGCACAACTGACGATCAACGAGGCCCCGACGCCCTGAAGAAAGCGACAGAAGAGCAGCCAGCTATAGCTCGGTGCGGCGGCGCACAGGAGATAGGCGGCACCGCTCCACAACAGCCCTATGCGAAAAACGCGAAAGTGGCTGAAAATGTCGCCAACCCGTCCGAAGGCGAGCATCAAACTGGTATAGGTCAGGACATAACAGACGATCACCCACTGGATCGCCTCGATCGGCAGCCCGAAACTCCCTGTGATGTCGGGAAAGGCGATGTTGACCGCCGTGTCGAGTGGAACGACCGAGGTGCCCAGACCGACAAGCATGATCTGTAGCGCTTGTCTCGCCGTTATTTGCGGCGGTGCTGAGCGAACTTCGTTAACTTGCTGCACATTACCTCTGCAGAATGGCCCCGTGAAACCTGACCGATGCGTCGACTCGAACTAGCCAAGCCCAGCGAGCCATGCTTTGCGCTTGCCGTGCATGGCGGCGCCGGAACCATCCCCAGAGAGGATGCGACGGCGTCTCGTATTGCCGCGCACCATGAGGGTTTGCAGCGAGCCTTGGCAGCCGGTCGTGAAATTCTTGCCGCGGGCGGCAGCGCTCTCGACGCGGTCACTGAAGCGGTCGTGGTGCTCGAGGACGACCCGTTGTTCAATGCCGGCCGAGGCGGCGTCTTTACCGCCGCCGGGACGCAGGAGATGGACGCCGCGGTGATGGACGGTAGCGACCATCGGGCGGGTGCGGTCGCGGGCATCTTCGGGCCGTGCAATCCGATATTGGCTGCGCGTGCGGTCATGGAACGATCGAAAGAAGTATTGCTGATCGGAGAGGGTGCGCTCGCCTTTTGCCGGGAGCAAGGCATCGTTTTTGCTGACGAGGGCTATTTTTACAGTGCAAGGCGTTGGCGAGAACTGCAGGACGAACTCGAGAGACGCCGCATTGGGCGTGCTCAGAATGGCGGTGAGATCGGCAAGCACGGCACAGTGGGCGCCGTCGCCCGAGACCGGCACGGCAACCTCGCAGCAGCCACCTCGACCGGCGGAATGACCGGCAAGGCTCCCGGCAGGGTGGGCGACAGCCCGATCATCGGCGCCGGAACTTATGCGGACAACGCGACTTGCGCCGTTTCGGCGACTGGCCACGGCGAATTCTTCATCCGTTATGGCACGGCCTTCGAGGTTGCGGCTCGGCTGCGCTATGCCGGTCAATCGCTGCAGCAGTCTGCACGAGAGGTCATCGACGGCCTAGCCGCGATTGGTGGCTCGGGTGGGGTCGTCGCAGTCGATCGCACCGGCGCGCTGGCGCTGCCATTCAACACGATCGGCATGTATCGCGGTTTTGTCCGTGATGGAGGACCAATTCACACCGCAATATATGACGAACCATACCAAATCGGCTCGCAATAGCTCACGGGTGGGATTTATGCCGCTTCCCAGGCCGTCCTTAGCGCCGCTGCCACCTCGTCGAGGGCCGGCTCGGCGGCCCGCACGATCTTGCCCATAGTCAAAAAACCATGGATCTGATCGGGAAAATGCCGCAGCTGCACTGGGACTCCTTGCTGTTGCAGCCGGTAGGCATAGGCCGCACCTTCGTCGCACAATACGTCGTTGCCGGCGGTCAGAACCAGGGCGGGCGCCACACCGGACAGATCCGCGGCGCGCAATGGCGAAGCCCGCCAATTCTCGACATCGGCTGACCCGCGCAGATAGTGACCATAAAACCATCGCATTGCAGGGCGGGTCAGCAAGTAGCCCTCGGCGAAGCGCTCGTGAGAGGGATGGGTCATGCTGCAATCGACCGCCGGGTAGAGGAGGGCCTGGGCAAAGGCGTGGCGCCCCTCGATCACGCGCCAATAAGCTGACCACTGCCGCGAGGTTGCCGCCCGCGCTGTCGCCGCCGACAGCGACGCGATCGCGATCGATGCCGAGCGCCTCTGCCTGTTCCGCCACCCACGAGGTCGCGAAGAAGCAATCTTCGACCGCCGCCGGAAATTTGTGCTCCGGCGCGAGACGGTAATCGACCGAGACAACGACGCAGCGGGCTGCGTTGGCAAGATGGCGACAGAGGCTGTCATGCGTCTCGAGATCGCCAATGACCCAGCCGCCGCCGTGAAAATAGACGAGCACCGGCAAAATTTTGCCAGCATCCGCCGTGGCGCCGCGATGAAGCCGCATTGGAACGGCCCCGCCATCCTGGCGCTGCGGCGAGAGCTCGCGGACCTCGGCGACCGGTTCCGGATCGGGGGTCAGGACCTCGCGGCCGGCCAGAAACAGCGCGCGGGCTTCGAGCGGCGTCAGCGTTTCGTAGGGTGGCCGGCCAGACAACTGCACCAGCTCGAGAACGCGCTCCGCATCGCGATCGACCGCCATTTGCTGACTCCCGGTCCGAGGTATTCTGGAGGATATTCTAATGACTTCGCGGTGCAATGCGCCAGACGCTGGTTGCGGAGGCCGAGCCCGCGCGCAGAAAAGCCCCGGCCGGGGAAGACCGGGGCTTCTGCGGCCTGCCGGTGTGCCGGTCCGACAAGCCGATCCGCATCGTTGGGGGACATAACGATGCCGTAGACAGAATGCCGCTATTCTACCGCAATTGCAATTCCTATTCGACCAAATTAACTACGAATTGCGCAAACCTGGAGAGAATCGATTCTCTAAATTCATCTCCTGGTAGCAAAACCGACTGCGTCGACGATCCTTCCGAACCTCTCAGAGCGACAGCATCCGCGGCAGCCACAGCGAGATCGACGGAATGTAGGTTACCAGCATCAGGACCAGGAACATGACGGCGTAAAATGGCCAGATCTCGCGCACCACCTGCTCGATCGTCACGCGGCCGACGGCGCAGCCGACAAAGAGGATGGCGCCGACCGGCGGATGGCACAATCCGATGCCGAGATTGAGCAGCATGATCATCCCGAAATGGACCGGATCAACGCCAAATTTGACGACTACTGGCAGCAGGATGGGCGTCACGATCAGGATCGACGGCGCCATGTCCAGCAAGCAGCCGAGCACCAGCAACAGGATGTTGATCAAGAACAGAATCACGTTCTTGTCGCTGGACAACGTCAATAACAATGCCGTGACCCTGGCCGGCACCTGCATCAGCGCCATGACATAACCGACACTCGAGGCAAAGGCGATCAGAGTCATCACCATCGCGACGGTGCGCATCGTGCGATGGATCAGCTCTGGCAAGTCGCGCCAGCGATAGTCGCGGTAGACGAACATCGTCACGAAAAACGCCCAGATGCACGCGACCGCCCCTGCCTCGATCGCAGTGAATACGCCACCCAGGATGCCGCCGAGGATGATCGCTAGTGTCACCAGCCCCCAAAGGGCGTCGATGGTGATCTTGATGGCCGCGCGCAATGGCACGGTCTCGCCCTTCGGGTGACCATTGCGATAGGCGAGCACCAGGCACAATACGATCAACGAGGCGCCGAGTAGCAAGCCCGGTGCGACCCCCGCCATAAACAGGCTGATGATCGAGATCGTGCCGCCAGTGGCGAGCGAATAAATGACGGCGTTGTGGCTCGGCGGGACGAGCAGAGCCTGTACCGAGGCGCTGATCGTGACATTGGTGGCGAAGACGCGAGGGTAGCCGGTCCTCTCCATCTGCGGGATCATGACCGACCCGATTGCCGAGGTGTCGGCGACCGCCGAACCGGAAATGCCGCTCAGAAAAGTCGTCGCGAGGACATTCACTGCCGACAGCCCGCCGCGAATACGCACGAGCCCGACCAGCGCATTGGCGAACGCCACCAGCCGGCGCGCCATCCCGCCCTCCGCCATGATCGCCCCGGCCAGCACGAAAAACGGGATTGTCAACATCGCGAACTTGCTGACGCCGCTCGATACCTGCAGCATCACCGCCTCCAGCGGGATGCCGATCCAATAGGCGCCGGCAAGGGCTCCGAGACCGAGCGCGTAAGCGATTGGGACCCCGAGTGCAAAGCAGGCGAGCAGGGTTCCAATGACGACCAGAATTTCCATCTGCTCGATCCCGCAAGGTCAGTCTGGCGCCGCCGCGCCGGCGTGACCTTCGGGGGCCCGCTGCGGTGGGCCGATCGACAAGCGCTCGGCGACGAAGAGTAGTGTAAGAGCCCCGCCGACAGGGATCGGTAGGTAAGTCAAACCGACGGACAATGCGGGAAATTCGGCGATCGACTGATACCAGGTCGTTTCGACGAGCTTCGCCCCCCAGATCACCATGAAAAGGCTGACCAACGCGACGAGCAGCTCGGCAAGTGGTTCGATCGTCCGCCGCAATGGCCGCGACAGTGCCCGCACCACCACCGAGACGCTCATATGAGTGCCGACCCTGTAGCAGGCCGCCGCGCCAAAAAAGGTAAGGACAATCGTCAATAATATTGCCATCGGCTCAGGCCATGACGCGGCGCTGTTTAGCACATAGCGGGTGAAGACGCCCCACGGGATCACCGCCGAGATCAGCACCAAAGCCGTCCCCGAGACAATGACACAGAAACCATACAGTAGGTCCATTGTTGTGCGAATGAGCCGCTCGCCCCGACCCTCTCCCCGCAGGCGGGGCGAGGGAGCATGAGGCGGAGTCCCCTCGCCCCGCGTGCGCGGGGAGAGGGAGGGGCCCGCGTCAGCGGGAGGGTGAGGGACTGGCGGGGCAGTCATCAATAAGGGGCGAAATCAATTCACCGCCTCGATGCGCTTGATCAGTTCGGCGTATTTGGCGCCGTACTTGTCCCAGACCGGCTTTACGGCGGTTTGAAACGCCGTCTTGTCACCGACTGTATCGACCTCGATGCCGGCGCTCTTCATCTTGGCCATGGCCTGCTCTTCGACTTTTTTCCAGAGCTGCCGCTCGTCCAGTTGCGCCTCGCGCGCCAATTTCTTGATCAGCGCCTGGTCTTCCTTGGAAAGGCTATCCCAAGTGACCCGCGAGAACACCAGAATCTCGGGGACGATCAGGTGCTCTGTCAGAGTGTAGTATTTGGCGACCTGATAATGATTGTCGAAAACAAAGCTCGGCGGGTTGTTTTCCGCACCGTCAACGACACCGGTCTGCAATGCGCTGAATACCTGATCATACCCCATTGCGACGCCATTGCCGCCGAGCGCATTCATCATATCGACGAACATCGGGTTGCCCATGACGCGCACTTTGAGACCTTTAAGGTCGTCGATGCTCTTAATCGGTTTTTTAGTGTCGTAGAGGCTGCGGGCGCCGGCATCCATCCAGGCGAGGCCGATGAGGCGGGTATTGGGATTGTTGCTGACCTTGTCGAGCAGCTCCTGGCCGATCGGGCCATCGATGACCTTTTCCATATGCGCGGTGTCGCGAAACAGGAAGGGCAGGTTGAAGACATTCAAGTCATCGACCACTGGCCCCAAGGCACCAACGCTGACCCGGGCGAGCTGCAACGCGCCGACTTGCGCCTGCTCGATCGCCTCCTTTTCGCCACCGAGCTGCATCGACGCATACATCTGGATGCCGAGCCGCCCGCCGGTCGCCTCTTCGAGCTTCTTGCCCATGTTCTCGACCGCCTGGACCGTCGGATAGCCTTCCGGGTGCACATCCGATGCCTTGAGCGTGATTTTTTGCTCCGCTCTCGCGCCGCCGATGAGAGGGAGCAGCGATGCCGTAATGGCGAGCTGCATCGCCCGGCGTCTGTCGATCATTTGAGCCTCCCTTGTTTGATTGTTCGCGCTCAGATATATTGTCAGGTCATCAGACAAGTCCCGCAACGATAACATTGCCCAATCGCGCTGACAAGCTCTCGATCTTGCGTCCGGTCCGACCCGCCCGGAAGTTGTTTCACGAGATCGCCGAACGGATCACGGCCGATATTACCAGCGCAAAGCTTCCACCGGGTGCTCGCCTCCCGACCGAGCAACAGATGGCAACGGCGATGGGTGTCAGCCGCGCCGTGGTGCGCGAGGCGGTGGCGGCATTGCGGGCGGACGGGCTGGTGATCACCCGGCAGGGGGCCGGCGCCTTTGTTGCGACCGAGATGGGGCGGCGGCCGTTTCGGCTCGCTGTCGAGGGCCTGCCCTCGGTCAGAGAGGTCATCGACGTAATGGAGCTCCGCCAGGGCATCGAGGTGGAGGCCGCCGGGCTTGCTGCGGTGCGCTCCTCACCCGCGGCAAAGCGGGAAATCCGCCGAGCGCTCGCAGCGATCGACGCTGCGATCGAGCGCGGCGAAAGCGCAGTCGATGAGGATTTCGCGTTTCACCGCGCTATCGCTGCGGCAACCAACAACCTGCAATTTTGGTGGTTTCTCGACTATCTCGGCCGCTTCATCATTCCGCGCCAGAGCATCCGGGCCGCCGCCCATCAGGGCGAAGGCCAGCGCGCTTATCTTGAAATGATCCAGCGGGAGCATCGCGCGATTTCTGCAGCGATCGACACCGGTGCCGCGGCGGTCGCGCGCCGAGCCATGCGTCGGCATCTCGCAAATAGCCAGGCGCGCTACCGGCGTCTCGCTGAAAATGAGGTGCAGGGGACAAATGAGGTACAGGGGACCCCAGAGGCGCGTGAGGCTCGCTAGCCTACCGCTCGGCGCCAAATGCTCCGGGGAACTTCCGACACCAACCCATTGTCGCTCGGTACTGGGGCAGCTGCGCCCGCCACACGATATTCGAAGATCGGGATTTCTTCGAAAATCCCCCCTGATTTTTTCGTAACCAATCGGAAGCAGTCCATCATTGCGGCGGGAAAGGGCTTTTGCAACGTCGCCGGAGATCACGCAGGCGACCCCATGTGCTTTTGCGGCTTCTTCCATTCTCGCCGAAATATTGATCGTGCTTCCATAGATACCAATTGCCCGTTTGGTATCACCCTGTTCGCTCACAACAACATCGCCGCCATGGACCCCTATCCGAAAGTCGGGGACGACCCCGAACTGCTGTCGGTAATTGGCCTGCTCGTCCCCGACTGCAACGAAAATCGCGTCAACCGCGCTCAATATCTTGTCTGCCCTGATCGCTTCACTCCACGCCCACAATGCAATCAAACCATCTCCTTTATAAAGGTAGATATCGCCGCCGGAGTCGGTGATCGGCCTTGACACGTCGAACAGGAATTTGCCGAGAAGAGATTGCGTGCGGACTGGACCCAAACGTTCGGCCAAGTCTGTGGAATTGTTGATATCGAGAAACAACAGCACTTTTTCCTGGATTACCGGGCGGTGATAGGTGCCGAGCATCAGATGAAACAAGGTTTCTATCCCAATAAAATGAACGGCTCGCATAACGACAATGCCGATCACTGAAAATATGAGGACCAGTGGGATCGCGATCGGCAGCTTACGATAGGCCATCGGCAGATCTTCAAATCGCCATAGAATAACGTGGGAAAGGTGAAACGAAATTATATACAATGTTACCACCACGATCGAATATAAAAAAATCGATCGAACTGGGTGCATGCTGCGCAGCCACCGACCGCGCGGGGTTTGAACATAAAATTGTTCAAAAAAACCGACGCCACTGCCGACGAATATGGCGTGAATGATACCGAATATTACAGGGCGACCAACTGCGAGAGTCGTTAATCCAGCGAGGAATGCAAAAATCACAACCGATAGCAAAATTGAAGCGAGCTTTCTGAGCGTAGAAATCGAGATCGGATTAAAGGCAAGTTCCATGGCCGGACCGAACGCCGCTGTTTACCGCCGGAAAGGTATATAGGTGGCGGGCGGGTAAAACCTCTCCATGGATAGGCGAATTTGGTGCATTTAACGGCATCGTGTAGCGAGCTACAGCTCCGTAACCCCGTTTTCTAGACCGAGAATGACCTCATGACGGGCCAGTTACCGGAAGCAGGGCAGATATTTCTCGACCATGTCGCCCATTTCGTACCCGCAATGGAAGCTGCCGCTGAAGCGTTGTCGCATTGCGGGTTCCGGCTGACCCCGTTCACCGCTCAGACCAACCTGGTGGAGGGCAAACTCGTTCCCTCCGGCACCAGGCACCGCTGCGCGATGTTCCGCAACGGCTATGTCGAGATCCTCACCGCCATCAGCGACACGCCTCTCGCGCGGCAACTGACCGAGCGGCTGACCCGCCATGTCGGGCTCCATCTTGCCGCCTTCAGCGCGGCGGACGCGGCAATCGAGCATCGGCGATTGGCCGCCTCCGGCTTCCCGGTGTTGCCGCTCGTCGATATGCGCCGACCGGTCGCGTTGGATAGCGGTGAGGATTGGGCACGTTTTACGATCGCACGCATTGCGCCGGGCATCATGCCGGAAGGGCGCGTACAGTTTCTGACCCACCATACCGAAGAGCTGGTCTGGCGCGAGCCGTTTCTCGATCACCCGAACGGCGCGCTCATGCTCGCTGCGTTATGGGTTGCCGCCGCCGACCCGGCGGAGCCGGCTCGGCGCTTTGCACGGTTCACCGGCCGCCCGACCCTCCGAGAGGGCGAAGTCGCGACGCTTCCGCTGGAGCGCGGGACCGTGCGGGTCGCCACACCCGAATATCTCGAACGGGAATTTGGCATCGAGCCCGGACCCCCGCTCCCCTATCTGGCGGCCTATGAGGTCGTCGTCGCCAGTCTCCCGCGATTGGTCGAGCTTCTCGCTTCCACCGGTCTCGTCGGCCTTTCGGTTCGCGATGCTGTGGCTGTGCCGCTTCCGCCCTCAGTCGGAGGCACGATCGTGTTCCGCGACACGCCGGTCTGAACAACTCGGCTGTTGGCGAGCCCCGCGGATCTATTGCATTGTTACCCGGCATGTACCGTTGGGCGAGGAGGAACGCGTGTCGGTGAGGCTTTCGATCGGCGGGTGGTCGTGAGGCTGAGTGTCGTGACTTTTATGAACCCCGGCACCGAGCCGCGCGACCGGCCGCTGGGCCGCACGGTCGATTACGCTCGTCGGATCGAAAAAAGCGGGTTTCCCGGCATCTGGGTGACCGACTCGCTCGGTCGCGGGCGCCCCACTCTGGACCCGCTCGTTGTGCTGGGGGTGCTGTCGGCGGCGACACAGCGTGTCGAGCTCGGCACGGCCGTATTGCAGGTCTCCTTACGTAATCCGATCGAGCTGGCGCATCGCGTTCAGTCGGTTCAGGCGCTGTCCGGCGGCCGTCTTCGTCTTGGTGTCGGCAGCGGCTCGACGCGCGCCGATTTCGATCTGTTGGGCGCCGATTACGATAAGCGCTTCCGTACCTTGATGAGCTCGCTCGAGATCATGCGGCGGGCTTGGCGAGGCGAGCCAGTCAATGGCGGCACACTGTCGCCGTGGCCGGGATGCGAAGGCGGGCCACCGGTGATGCTTGGCGCCTGGCGCAACCCTCGATGGATCGCCTATGCCGCAAAACAGTGCCAAGGCTGGATCGCTTCCGGTCTCTATAGCAGCTGGGAAGATCTCGAAAACGGCATGCGCCTTTACCGCGAGGCGGGCGGTACCAACGCCGTCCTCGCCAATGTGGTTGTCGACCTTCGCAATCGCGCCGAACCCGGGAGTCTCGCCGAGCGGGCGAAAGTCTCGCTCGTCTGTTCACCCGACAAGGCGCGTCAGCGCCTGAAGCGCATTGAGCAAATCGGCTTCGACGAGGTATTGATTGTCTCGCCCGCGAGCGCACTCGACGAGCTCGAACGGGTGCGCGATTTCCTCTAGCCGAGGGTGGCTTAAAGAACCAGCTGGGTTTGCGTCACGAGCGCGACGAGCCGGCCCTCCGCAGCCGAAACACGCGTCTGCCAGATCATTGTTCGCCTGCCGCGATGGACTGGTATCGCCTCGCCGACCACCCGGGTTCCTACCGGCGCCGGCGCGACAAAATTAGTCTTGCTCTCGATCGTCGTGGTCCCGGCCCCTTGCGGCAAGTTTACGAGCGTCCCCAAGGCTCCGAGCGTGTCGGCGAAGGCCATGATTGCACCGCCGTGCAAGACGGCGGGCCGGGTGCAGAGATCCTCCCGTACCGTCATCTCCGCGACGATTTTGTCCGGCGAGGCGCTGACGACCTCGATGCCCAGCAACTCGGCAAACGGCAGTTTCGTTTCATTGATCTTCGCGAGCGTATCCATCCGCGCCTTCCTTGTCTGGCTTGCGGCCCTTGATCCTCGAAGAGAAGCACCCGGCGCCGGTCGCGCGCAAGATCAAGCCGGCCTTGAAAAATGGCGCGGGCCGTAGTCATGGTAATGCCATTATTGTCCGCTTTTGGATTGCGCCGGCGGCCGACCGGCTCGTGGCGGCTGCGGCGAGGGAAGTTGTTCATGTATAAATTGGCGGTCGTGACCCTGGCGGCGGTTTTGCTCATCGCGAGCGGCGTTTTTGCTCAGCAAAAGTCGGGGAAAGATAGCGTTTATGAAGAGCTGAACTTCTTCGACGAAGCCTTTGAGCGCGTTCGCCAAGATGCGGTCGATCCCGTGACCGACACGAAGCTGATCGGCGCGGCGATCGCCGGCATGTTGTCCGGCCTGGATCCGCACTCGTCCTTCTTGGACGAAGAGGCCTTCAAGGCACTGCAAAAGACGGCAAACGACAACGACGCCAGCCTGGGCCTCGTTGTAACGATCGAGAACGGGCAGTTGAAGATAATCTCTCCGCAGGACGGATCGCCCGCGGCACAGGCGGGAATCAAACCAGGAGATCTAATTTTTTCGATCGACAAAGAGCCAACTTACGATCTCACACTGGGTGAGGCCGAACAGAAGCTGCTTGGCCCCGCCGGCAGCGAGATCGTGCTGAACTTGAGGCGCGCCAACGAGAGTCCGTTCGATGTAAAAATCAAGCGCGAGCCGTTCAAGCTTCAGACGGTGACGGCGCATGTCGAAGCCGGCAATATCGGATATTTGCGCATCGCCGGGTTTGACAGCGCCACCCAGGCCGCCCTGGCCGGCGCAATCCAGGATCTGAGGCAGCGGGCCGGCAACAAGCTCATCGGCTTCATTCTCGATTTGCGGAATAACCCCGGAGGCAGCTTTGACGCGGCGGTCGCTACGGCGGACGCTCTGCTCGACAAGGGCGATATTGTCGTCGTCAAGGGGCGCAAACCGGCCGACACGAAACGGATCAGCGCGACGCCGGGTGATCTCGCCAAGGGTCTGCCGCTCGTTGCCCTGATCAATGGCGGCACGGCCAGAGAAGCCGAGCTCGTCGTCGGCGCGCTGCAGGACAATCATCGGGCGGTGCTGCTCGGGACCAAGAGCTTTGGCGAAAGCTCGATCGAGAATGTGATCCCGTTGGGTAGCGGCGGTGCGATCCGTTTGACGACCGCTCGTTTTTCGACGCCGAACGGCCGTGAAATTCAGGGCAAGGGGATCGAACCCGATCTCGGGGTCACGCCGCTCAAGCTCGCGAAACTCGGCCACGGCGAAGGACGGCACGAAGCTGATTTGCCGGGAGCGCTCAAGAACCCGGACCAGCCGGCGACAAAACCACCGGCGGGTGCTCCTCCGGATGCGACCGCGACGCCTGCCCCCGAAGAAGCACCCTCTGTGGCCACGGGAGACATCGGCTCGGCGAACGATGAGCAATTGACCCAAGCGGTCGATGTTCTGCGCGGGCTCTCCCTGATCGGCCGCCGCGCCTCCGGCTGAGTTTGGTCAGGGGCTTCGCGTCTTTCCAGGCCCCTCGTTAACCATACTTACAATCTCGCCTCATTCCTGCCGCATCAACCACGGCATGCTATTTACAGATTAAAGAAACTCGCGCGTGAAGAGCACGCATGAAACTGTCGCCTTTGGTGATCGGGCCCCAAGTTTGTCCCGAGGAGGCAAAGATGATCGAGGTCAAGCGCACGCAGGAAACGAAAGCAGACAGCAATTCTATTGGCATGCCGCTGAGTTCAGCCTTGATTAGGGAGGCCGAGCTGTGGATGGGCGCGCACAGCGATTTCCTGACCAATGCGGAAATCATGCTGACCGATTGGCATCGGCGCCAGCGCGAGGCATTCGACGTCTCATCCCGTTCAGTCCGCAAAATATACAGCTCCCGCAACATCATCGACCTGGCACAGGCGCAAAATGAATGGGTGTCGGATTGCCTCGAATGGACCGCCTCGGAAATCCGAGCGATCGCCAACGATGCCGCGACCATGACGCGGAAAGCTGCGCAACGGCTTGGTGAAGCTGCGCGCGAGCGGGGCAATGTGCCGCGGCAGCAAAACCAGGGATCGGCGCAGACCGCGGCGGACACCCCCATGGAACGCGCGGCCGCCGAATAGACGAACTCTTCCTTTCCCGAGGGCCGGCTCGGTCGGTGTTGCAGACCCTCGACAATTCTTTCGATGAGTGTAATCGCGCAGCCAGGTGCCTGTTTAAGGGCGCCGGAACCGAGGCCTCGACGTGACCGCGGGGAGTTCCGACTCCGATTGGATCAGGACCCTG
>Ga0306925_10000064_pt1 | contig 52381 bp, 44 predicted proteins | sample flu12Cox44000176_FD_203755 | JGI IMG/M metagenome (GOLD analysis project Ga0306925, IMG submission 203755) | Lab enrichment of tropical soil microbial communities from Luquillo Experimental Forest, Puerto Rico - flux8day.12C.oxic.44.000.176 (v2)... | ecosystem: Environmental > Terrestrial >... | reverse complement strand
CTGGAGAAAGCAATAATCGGCGCGCGAGGGGCTGGCGGCTGGAGATTAACCTGAACCGGACATTTCACTTGCTAATAAAACCGGACATTTTAATTTGCTACCAACAGGCGGATAGACGTACTACGCGAATGTGCTTTCTTCGTACGTGCCGTAAACCTCGCGTAGGGCGTCACAGATTTCGCCCACGGTGGCATAGGCCTTCACCGCATCCAGGATGAACGGCATGGTGTTCGCCGGCGAAATCTTTCCGTCGGCGGGAATCCGTGGCTCCTGGGCGGCGGCTTTCTTCAGCGCATCGAGCGTGCGCCGAACTTCGTCATTTGAGCGACGGGCACGTAGCTTGCCCAGCTTTTCGCTCTGGTGATGGGCCACCGATTCGTCTATGTAGAGAATCTTTGGCAGTTCTTCTTCCACGACAAATTCATTCGCGCCGACGGTGATCTTTTCTTTCGCCTCAGTGGCGCGCTGGAACTGGTAGCTCGCCTCAGCAATCTCTTTCTGTGGATAGCCCTTCTCGATGGCCTTCACCATTCCGCCCATTGCGTCAAGCTTGTCGAAATAGTCGAAAGCCCCCTTTTCCATGTCGATGGTCATGCGCTCGACAAAGTACGAGCCGCCCAGCGGATCGACGGTCTGCGCCACTCCGGACTCATAGGCGATGATCTGCTGGGTGCGCAGCGCGACGCGTACGGCTTCTTCGGTCGGTAGGGCCAGCGCTTCGTCGTAGCTGTCAGTGTGGAGTGATTGCGTTCCGCCGAGCACGGCGGCAAGAGCCTGAATCGCCACGCGAGCGATGTTGTTCATCGGCTGCTGTGCGGTGAGCGAGACACCCGCGGTCTGTGTGTGGAAACGCATGAGCCGGGTGCGCGCGTTCTTCGCGCCGAAGCGGTCCTTCATCAGGCGGTACCAGATTTTGCGTGCGGCACGGTACTTGCCAATTTCTTCAAAGAAGTCGTTGTGGGCATTGAAGAAGAAGCTGAGGCGCGGACCGAACTCATCCACATCGAGGCCGCGACGCCGCGCCCACTCGACGTACTCGACGCCGTCGTAGATGGTGAAGGCAAGCTCCTGCAGCGCGGTCGAACCGGCTTCGCGAATGTGGTATCCGCTGATCGAGATGGTGTTGAACTTTGGCGTGAATTGCGAGCCAAACTCGAAGGTATCGATGACCAGCCGCATCGACGGAGCGGGCGGGTAAATGTATTCCTTTTGCGCGATGTATTCCTTCAGAATGTCGTTCTGGATGGTGCCGGAAACCTTCTTCAGATCGGCGCCCTGCTTCTCGGCGACGGCGAGGTACATGGCCCACAGTACGGATGCGGGCGAGTTGATGGTCATCGATACCGTGGTCTTTTCGAGGTCGATGCCGCTGAACAGGATCTCCATATCTTCGAGCGAATCGATGGCCACGCCGCACTTGCCGACCTCGCCTTCGCTCATCATGTGATCGCTGTCGTAACCCATCAGCGTGGGTAGATCGAAGGCAACCGACAGCCCTTGGCCGCCGTGCTCGAGCAGGTATTTGTAGCGTTCGTTGGTTTCCTCAGGCGAGGCGAAGCCCGAGAACTGGCGCATGGTCCACATCTTGCCGCGATAGCCACTGGCGTGGATGCCGCGCGTGTAGGGCGGCTGACCGGGATAGCTCAGATACTGGTCGTAGCTCCAGTCGTCCGGCAAGTCGGCAGGCGTATAGAGGCGGCGGATCGGCATTCCCGAGATCGTGGTGAAGCGGGCGTGGCCATGCTTTTCCAGGTTGATGCCGGTGGGTTCACCGATGGGCTTTTCGGAAGACTTCTCCAGCGATGGCGCCAGCGTCTTCTCGACCCACTGCCGCTCGGAGGCAGATGGATGGCGGCCGTTCTCGAAGAGGTCGGTAACCGGAGAGTCGGCGATAGATTTCCCAGTCGGCTTGTTGGTATCAGGCATGGTGCTTCCCCACGAGGTATGCGCAATCGCCAGACGTTGCAGTTTAGTAGATGCGCCTGCACAGGGCAAGGGAGCCACGACATAACCTGCTATGGCCTGGAGTGCGTACGGCTGAGTTCCCAGGCCTTGGCATATTTCCAGCTCACGTACGTCGCGTGGTACGCGTGCAGCAGCAGGCCTTCGCGGCCATCGAGAAAACCGCCGCGCAGGATGTAGTTGTAGAGAAAAATCAGCTTAGGGCGCAGGACAATGTCGATCAGGCTGAAGCCGCGCGGTTTTCTTTCAGCGGTCATTTGCGCGCCCAGGGAGGAGTAGCGATTCATGTGCTCGATATAGCTGTCGAGCGCCGGATAGGCATGGTGGAGCAGGTGGTGGCGCAAGCGCGCCGTCGTGCCGCCGAGCTTTATGTCTTCGTGCACTAATCGATTTTCGAACTTCCCTGCGCCTCGACGAAAGAGCCTCAGCTTGGGGTCGGGGTAGAAGCCGCCGTGCTTGATCCAGCGGCCGAGAAAGAAATTCTTGCGCGGGATATAAAAGCCGGCGACGGAGGGGTTCGTGCCAAGTGCGTCGCGAATCTCTTCGGCCAGAGCAGGTTCAACTTCTTCGTCCGCATCGAGAGAAAGAATCCAATCACCTGTGACTTTCTCGAGTGCAGAGTTCTTCTGTGCAGCGAAGCCCTGCCACGACTCGGCATAAAACTTCGCTCTGAACAATTCGGCTACCTCGCGCGTGCGGTCGGTTGAACCAGAATCGAGCACGACAATTTCGTCGGCCAGACCGACGACACTGGGCAGGGTGCGTGCGAGGTTGGCTTCCTCGTTGAGCGTTATGATCACGACGGAAAGGGTCAAGCTCTACATGCTAACCGCGAGCCGGAATATGAGGAAGAGGGTTGTTGAAGACCTCACGCTTTCGCAAAAGACGGGACAGGATGGGGCACCCAGATTTTGAGACAGGGGATACAAAAAGACCCACACAAGCCAAAAGAAGGCCTGTGTGGGCACCCGACTGTGAGCTTCGCTACTGTTTCGGAGGTGGCTGCGTTTGTGGTTGTCCCGGCGGGGTGGCCTGCACGGGGGCGGCTTCGGGAGCGCTGGCCGGAACGACACCGGGTACCTTCGGCATCTTCTGCACCTTTCCCGATTCAGCCTCACCAAAGTCGATACCCAGCTTCGAAAGAGTATCTGCCGTGAACAGGTCGAGCTGCACACGCGACTTCTCGTAGTTGGTGGCCGCAGCCAAAACGTTCGATTCGGCCGTCGTTAACGCGCTGGATGCCTGTAGTACTAGGGTTGAGGTCGATGCGCCGAGAGAGTACTTCTTCTGTTCGGCATCGAGGTTTTCGCGAGCGTAGTCTCGGGCGGCCACGGCTGATTGCAGAGCTGCGTAGTTCTGCGTCAGCGTGAACTGGGCATTGCGGACCTGCAGGGTGATGGTATTTTCCTGCTGCAAGGCTGACATCTGCGCCTGGCGATATTCGATCACGGAACGTACCTGGTCAGCCTGGTTCTGGCGGTTGCGCAGCGGGATGTTCAGGTTCACTCCAATACCCTTGTCAGGGGCAGAGCTGTTGAACAGGTTTCCGAACGCGTGACCGTAACCGGTATTGGGAATGGTTCCTGGGGGAATGCAATTGTTCGGCGGCGCTCCTGGATTGCCGCAGGTGTTGTAGAAGTTCTGGTCACCGGCAAGCCCTGACGCTCCATAGAACGCGTACAGATCGAGCGTCGGCAGTTGGAGGTTCTTGATTGCCTTCAGACCGACTTCGCGGTTGGTCAAGTTGATGCGCGACTGAATAATCTCGGGACGGTTCTTAAGGGCCTTGGCAACGAGCTCTTCGACTGGTGGGACCTCGAAAGGCTCGTTAATTTGCAGCGTATCCGTCGGGATCACGGGCGCATTCGCCAGGATCGGGTCGGTATTGTTGCGAGTGATGGCGTTCTTCATCAGCAATTGCTGCAGTTGCAGATTGGTTTGAGCCACTGTTAGATTCTGCATGGCGGTTGCAACGGAGCTCTTCGCCTGCACGACAGTGATCGGCGCGAGAGTTCCAATTTCGACTTGTTTTTCCGTATCGGAAAGCGTCTTTTGCGCTAGGTCCAATGCGCGCTGCTGCACCTTCACGTTCTCGTAGGCATTGACCAGGTCCCAGTAAATATTCTGGATTTGCGAGACTGTCGTCATGATCTGGTTCTCGTATGCCGAGTCCATGATGGCGCGGTTGTTGCGGGCGATTCTGATCCAGCGCTGGTTGGCATTGAATCCGAATCCCTGCAATACGTGCTGGCGTAACTGGAAGTTAAGGGTGCTCTGCACGTATGGGTTCACGGTATTGAAGAGCGCGTTCGAGGCTGAACGGGTGTTCTGGAATCCGACCGTCATGAGCGTGCCAGTCGAAAAGCCCTGAGTGTAGTTGAAGTTATAGATATTGGTGTTCTGCGTGAGTTTGGGCGTACCAGTGAAGATAATGTTGGACTGCGGCGTGGTGGCGCGCTGGCCTTGTATCTGGCCGGTCAGAACTGGGTCGAAGTTATCGATGACTGAGCCTTCGCCCTGAGTGGAGGTGACAATACCGGCTGCACCTGCGCCGGCTCCGGCCAGTCCAATCGAGGTGCCGCCTGCTCCGCCGCCGCTGGTCCCGGTCGTTGCTGTTAGTGTGGGACCACCGGGCGTACCCTGCACGAGTCCGGTGTTGACGCCGAGTGCGGCGGAGCCGGAATTGGTCCGCAGGATGTCGACGTCAGCGGTGATCAGGTTGTAACGCTGGATAGCAATGTCGAGGTTGTTCTCGAGTGCGAGCGCCACCGCTTGATCGATCGAGAGATACATTTTGCCGTCACGAATGACAGAATCGATCAGCGCAGAGTTGGTTAAATTAGGTGGCGCAACATTGCGAACTGTCCAAACAGACCAAAACTTGGGGAGTTGTGACTGCCCCTGGGTGTAGTTTTGGTCGGAATATAGCTTGTAGGCATCGCCCTGGGGCTTGGGCGCCTGGGGCATAGGAACCAAAGCCTCGGAAGGCACGGCAGGCTGCGGTGCGCCTGGCGCTGAAGGTTGCTGCGCCAAGGCCGGGATGGCGAGCATTCCGGCCAAACCGAGCATAAGTGCCTTGCGGAGTGCATTCACCGAACAATGAAAAGGCATTCCCTCTTCTCCAGAAAAGTGCATGTGTACTTCAATGTCCTTGTGAGAATTCCTGTCGCCTGTCTCTAATACGGATGAGATGCACCGAAGGTTCAAAGCGAATCGGGGCGTCAGGCATGGACGAACGTGATTTGGGCCTCGTAACCTGCAGTAATGGCTTAGTATAGCTGACACATCGCCGCGCGAGCGCTAGGCCGATAGCGCTTTACACCTCTTAACACTCGGTTGGTCTCGCTGGTCTGGCGGCAAGGAAGACAACGTGAGTCGAAACCTCAAAATCACACTGGCGTACGATGGCTCCGAGTTCCATGGCTGGCAGATTCAGCCGGGGCTGGCAACGGTGCAAGGCGCGCTCGCCGACTGCCTTGTGCGAATCACGGGCGAAAGCGTTTTGCCACAGGGTTCAGGACGAACCGACGCGGGAGTGCATGCACTGGCGCAGGTGGCCAGCGTACGAATCGAGTCCCCTATCCCAGAACGGAACCTGAAGGTTGCGCTGAACGATATTCTTCCCGCCGCCGTCCGGGTAACGGGTATAGAAAGGTTGGAGGACGATTTTCACGCGCGCCATTCGGCGACGGCAAAAACGTATCGCTATCGCATATATCGGGGCGAGATTTGTCCGCCATTTCTGGCGCGATACGTTTATCACGATCCCTATCCAATGGATGAGGAGGCGATGATTCGCGCGTCGGAGTACATCGTTGGAACCTTCGACTTTACGTCATTTGCGGCATCGGACCCGGAACGGACTTCGCGAGTAGCTCGGGCCCACCGGGAAACTTGCGAAACGGTACGACGTGACGTGAGCATCGACGATGACCTGGGGAAGGTGGCCCTGGGTCTGGAAATGGAGAGCATGGAATACGACGACGAAGATGCGACCGATCGGTTGACTCTGAAGCAGGGCAATGTGAGGACTGTGAATTCCTCACTGTGGGCCCGTACGGAGGACGAATTAAGCTACACCATTCGGGGCAACGGTTTTTTGCACCACATGGTGCGCAACCTGGTGGGAACGTTTCTTCAGGTTGGTAAGGGTTCGCTGCACGCCGACGACGTGCCCGCCATTCTTGCCGCGAAGACCCGGAGTGCTGCCGGTGCTACAGCCCCTGCTTGCGGACTGTACCTGGTGAGCGTGGAGTACGGAATGTTATGAGTACGACGACACAAGTTGCAATTCGGGAGAAGTTAGTTAGCACGAATCCGGCCACCGGAGAGAAGCTGGGCGAGTTGCCGTGGGCAACACGCGATGATGTGCACGAGGCGGTGCGGCGTACGCGGGTAGCACAACCGGCGTGGGCTGCGTTGCCGGTCAGCGACCGCGTGGGGATGCTGAAACGGTTTCAAAGAAAGTTGGTGGAGCGGCGAATAGAAGTCGCGGAACTGATCTCGCGTGAGGCCGGCAAGCCCACGGTGGAGGCCCTGAATACCGAAGTAATGGTGGTGCTGGATGCAGCGGAGTTCTGCATTCGCAAGTCGCATGAGTTTCTGCGTGATGAACTTTTGCCGCATGACAATCTCGCGATGAAGACGAAACGCGGCAAGCTGGTGCGCGAGCCATACGGAGTAATTGGGATCATCGCGCCGTGGAATTATCCCTTCTCGACGCCTGCAATTGAGACGTTGGGCGCACTCGCCATGGGCAACGCGGTGGTGCTGAAGCCTTCGGAGTTCACCCCCCTGGTGGCGCTGGAGTTTCAGAAGCTGATGTATGCGGCCGGACTGAATCCCGACCTGTTGCAGATTTTGATCGGAGCGGGCCCGGTCGGCGCAGCGCTGCTGGAAGCTGATATCGACAAACTGATCTTCACCGGAAGCGTCGCCACGGGAAAGCGCATCGCCGAAGCGGCAGCCAGGCGCTTGTTGCCGGTGATGCTGGAGTTAGGCAGTAAGGATCCGATGATTGTGCTGGAGGATGCCGATCTCGACGTCGCCTCTAGCGGCGCAGTTTGGGGAGCAATGATGAATTGCGGTCAAACGTGTCTGTCGATTGAGCGCTGCTACGTGCAACGCAGCGTGTACGAGAAGTTTCTTGAGCTCTGTAAGCAGAAGATCGAGAAACTGCGTATTGGTGAGGGCTTGGGCTCAGAGGTGGAAATGGGGCCGATGATTCACGAGCGGCAGCTGCGCACAGTCGAAGAGCACGTGCAGGATGCGGTCGCAAGAGGAGCGCGACTGCTGACCGGTGGAAGGCGCACGCCCGAGTTCGGACAGAACTTCTATGCGCCGACACTCCTGGCGGACGTGCAGCAGGACATGCGGATCATGCAGGAGGAGACGTTCGGGCCGGCGCTGCCTGTGGCTCCCTTCGATACCGATGACGATGCCGTGCGGCTGGCGAATGACACCGAGTTTGGCCTGGCGGCAAGCGTGTGGACCAGAGATAGCAAGCGCGGCGAAGCCATAGCCCGCCGTATCCGGTCGGGAACCGTGATGGTGAACGATGCTATTTCTGCCTTCGGAATCGCTGAGGCACCGCATGGCGGGTTTGAGCAAAGCGGGATCGGTCGTGCTCACGGCGAGTTCGGCCTGGAAGAGATGGTGCTGATCAAATACGTAGATGTGGATCTGTTGCCGCGGATGAAGAAGGTATGGTGGTACGGCTATAGTGCGCAATTTCAGCGGCAGATGTCTGGTTTCGTCGACATGCTCTTCGGTCGCGGCTTCGCTGCACGGCTAAGGGGTTCGATCGGAGCCATGGGGGCGCTGCGCCGGAGGAACCGCATTTGAGCTGGAGTAAAATGTGCAGTTGTCCAGTCGGGGATTTATGAATTCCCAGTGACAGCAAATTCGTTCTGAGGTCCGTCTTCACGATGCCGGAAGTAGTTGAGCCAACCCAGCTGCCCAAACATAAAGTCAAACACAAGAAGCCTTTCCAACGTGCTTGCAATGAGAAGGACGAGAAGGGCAAGCTGTGCGGTGGGCATCTGAAGCGCTGGTTTTACATGGCCGACGTGATCGAGCAGGGCTGCGGAGATGTGCGCGAGGCTTATGGCGAGCATGCTGAGGTGTATCGCTGCGAGCATTGCAAAACGCTCTATCTTCCCGGTGGGGAAGAGCCGAGGGGGAAGAATGTCGCCGGAGTGGGCAAGCTGTCGATCTTTGGCGTGACAGTGGTGCCGAAGACTCCGGCAGCAGAAGTGAAAGAGTAGTTTCGCGGGTGCGAAGATCGGCGCCGTGGGGGCAGCACAAGCTGCTAACGCACGACTGAATAGGTCGCTGCAACAGTTGAAAATGCAGGCCCCTCGAATTCGCGTCCTTCGGGCGCTGCGCCTCGAATAACCACCACGATAGCGGCTTACGTGGGCAAAACTGTGATATTGGAAAGAGAAGCGTGTCGGCAGACGTTTCTGAACTGATTTACGACTGGAACCGGGTATATGCGGCGTCGATGAAACCCGCCGGACGGGTGCTGCTCAACGACGAGTCGCTACGCGATGGCCTGCAGTCGCCCTCGGTGCGCGATCCTACCATCGAGGAGAAGGTCGAGATCCTGCACCTCATGGAGGCGCTGGGCATCAATTCCCTCGACATCGGATTACCTGGAGCGGGGCCGCGCGCCATGGCCCATTCTGAGGCTTTGGCCCACGAGATCGGGCGCGCCAAGCTGAAGATCAAGCCGAATTGTGCGGCGAGAACTCACGAGAACGATATACGACCGATCGCTGATATCGTGCAGCGCACGGGCGTGCCGATTGAGGCGGCGACATTTATCGGTTCCAGTCCGATTCGGCGTTACACCGAAGACTGGACGGAGGACTTCCTGCTGCGCACGACCGAGAAGGCCGTAAAGTTTGCCGTGTCGCTTGGGCTGGGAGTCATGTACGTGACCGAGGACACCACCCGCTGCGATCCGCAGACCATTAAGCGGCTGTACTCGAATGCGATCAATTGCGGCGCGCACGCCATTGTGATTTGCGACACTGCGGGACATGCGACCCCAATGGGTACAGTGGCCCTGATGCACTTCATCGTGAACGAGGTGGTGAAGCCATCAGGACGGGACATCCGTATCGAGTGGCATGGGCATTGCGATCGCGGATTGGCAGTCGCTAACGCGATTGCCGCTCTTGTGGCAGGAGCCGAGGTTGTGCATGGCACGGCGTGCGGCATCGGCGAGCGCGTTGGTAACACGCAGTTGGACCAGATGCTGGTCAATCTAAAGCTCATGGGCATCGAACCATGGGCCAGCCAGGACCTGACGAAGCTGAAGAATTACTGCGAAGCGGTCGCTCGCGCGACGGGTATTCCGATTCCGCCCAACTATCCCGTTGTGGGCGAAGACGCATTCAAGACGGCTACCGGCGTCCATGCCGCGGCGGTGATCAAGGCTTATCGCAAGAACGATGAGATGCTGGCCAACAGCATCTATTCGGGTGTGCCATCGCATTTCTTCGGGCTCAAGCAGGTCATCGAGATCGGCCCGATGAGTGGCAAGTCGAATGTGCATTTCTGGCTGGAACGGCGCGGCATTCCTGACACGCCCGAGCTGGTAGAGCGCATTTTCCAACGCGCCAAAAACTCTGCCCACCTGCTGACCGAGGCAGAGATTCTGGAATGTGTACGGGCGGCGGGGGAGCTGGCCGCGGACTAGGCAGCGAGCGCTAAAGAGCATCTTCGAATTTCAGGAGTCTTCAGGGGGAATCGTGCTCCGGTGGCTTGCGCCACTGGCTACACAGGTGTGACCGCCGCTTCGCGGCTGGTGCAGAAGCAGGCCAAACCATCTCGTTGTCGTAACCTTGAAAACTCGCTTCGATTGCCCTTCGCTCGTATTACCATCGGAGCATGGCCCTTGGTCCGCAGCAGCGGCCGCTGTTTCCCCGCATGTCCTCTTCAGAGGCCGATGCGCGCGAAGTTCCCGCGCCGCAGCAAGTAGTAGCTCGGTTCGCTGAACTGCGCAATGTACACCAGGCCTTCGCTTGGTTCCGCTCCAACGCACGCAGGTTTGAAGACTGGCAACTCGAAGTAACGGCGATTCCTGCTCCTCCCTGGGGTGAAGCGGCCCGCAGTGAGTGGCTACGGGCGAAATTCGAAGAGCTTGGCTTGGCTCAGGTTCAGCAGGACGAACTGGGCAATGTATTTGGAATACGTCCAGGTCTTGAGTCGGATGCGCGGTGCATCGCCATCAGCGCGCATCTCGACACAGTGTTTCCGGCGGGTACCGCGATCCAGGTGCGGCGCGAAGGCGACAAGATCTGCGGGCCTGGGATTTCCGATAACGGATCGGGTATCACGGCTATGCTGGCCCTTGCTGCTGCGCTGAAGGAAATCGGTATCGAGCTTGCCGCGCCGATTCTGTTTATCGGAAATGTCGGCGAAGAGGGCGAAGGCGACCTGCGCGGTATGCGACATATCTTCGAGCAGCAGCACTGGGCGGAATCGATTGGTGCGACGGTTGTACTCGATGGCGCCGGCACCGATACGATCATCGCCGAGGGCCTCGGCAGCCGGCGCTATGAGGTTACAATGCGGGGCTCGGGCGGACATTCGTGGAGCGACTTTGGCATTCCTAACCCGGTGGTCGCATTGGCACAAGTCATCGCCCGATTCAGCCAAACCAGCGTGCCGGCAAGTCCAAAAACGACTTTCAATATCGGGACTATTCAGGGCGGCACGTCAGTCAATTCGATCCCTCAGTTGGCCATGATGCGCGTGGACACGCGCTCGGCCTCGGTGGAACAGCTTGATCGCCTCGAACGTGCCCTGCGTGAAGCCGTTAAGGAAAGCTTGAGCGAGGCCAGTGGGAAGAAGAAACAGGAATCACTCATCGTTGACCTGCGCGTCATTGGGAATCGGCCCGCGGCTGACCTTCCGGCGGACTCGCATCTTCTAAAGATGATCCGCGCCGTGGATGCTCATTTGAACAATAATTCGCGCATCCAGCGAGCCTCGACCGACGCAAACATTCCGCTGGCCTTGGGGCGGGAGGCGATCGCTATCGGGGCGGGCGGCAGCGGCGGAGGGGCGCATACCTTGAACGAATGGTACGATCCTGCGGGGCGCGACTTGGGCTTGAAACGAATTCTGCTGTTAACGCTGGCGCTCGCCGGAGTTCCGGAAGAATGAGACTTCCCTCTTTGCTTGCTGTGTTTGTTGCGACGATTGCAATAGCCGGATTTGCAGTGGCCCAGGCACCCTCCAAGCCGCCGGATGTCATTTTTCTGAACGGCGAAATCTACACCCAGGCGAAGCCGCCGCGCGCGCATGCAATGGCCGTAAAAGAAGGCCGCATCGTCGCCGTAGGTAGTAATGAAGAAATCCAGAAGCTGAAAGGCAGCCTGACAAAGATCGTGGATCTAGACGGGCATTTTGTCATGCCGGGATTCAACGACGCCCATGTGCACCTGGCGGCCGGCGGCTTCGAGAAGCTGAACGTCAATCTGGTAGGCACAAGGTCTCTGCCGGAAATGCAGCAGCGCATCGGCAGCAAGGCGAGTCAGGCCGTTGCGGGTGAGTGGATCGTCGGTCGCGGTTGGGACCACACTCTGTGGCCAGGCCAGCCCCTGCCGACTAGCCAGGACCTGGATGCCGTGACGAACGAGCATCCGGCAATCTTCGTACGGGTGGACGGGCACATTGCCGCGGCGAATACCGCTGCACTGCAAGCGGCGGGCATCACCGGCAAGACCCAGCCGCCGGAGGGCGGCAAGATCGACCTCGATGCCAAGGGCCAGCCGACGGGGATACTTCGCGAGTCGGCACAGCAGTTGGTGTTCGCGAAGGTTCCTCCTCCAACCCACGAGCAACGGAGAATGGCTGCAGAGTTGGCGTTGGCCAATGCTTCGCGATGGGGAATTACCTCGGCCCAGGACAATTCTTCTTGGGATGATTTCCTGGTGTACGAAGAACTTGAGCGCGACGGCAAGCTGACCCTACGAATTAGCGAGTGGGTTACGTTCGGGGATGAGGTCGCCAAACTCGAACGGCACCGCGCCCAGCACCCGGCGAGCGATCCCCTTTTGCACACCACCATGCTGAAGGGCTACATGGATGGCTCGCTGGGATCGCGGACGGCCGCGCTGCTGGCTCCGTATGCGCACGAACCTAGCAATTCCGGTTTGCCGCAATACGAGCAGTTGACGCTCAATAAAATGGCGGTAGAGCGGGTGGACGCGGGATTCCAGTTGGGCTTCCACGCCATCGGCGATCGCGCGGCACAGATGGCGCTCGACGCTTTTGCCGTCGCCGAGGCGAGCCCCAAGGCTCAACCGGCCATAGGGGCAACCTCTCCTACTGATTTTCGCTTCCGCATTGAGCACGACCAGGTCATCGCGCCCGGTCAGTTCGCGCAGTACAAGAAACTTGGTGTAATTGCCTCGGTGCAGCCCTGTCACTTGCTCACCGACATGAACTGGGCGGAGGAGCGCATAGGCCCGGAGCGGGCTAAGACTTCGTACCCCTGGAAGCAGTTTCTCGATAATGGCGTGCCGTTGGCGTTCGGCACGGACTTCCCGGTGGAACCGATCAACCCATTTCGCGGCATCTACGCCGCGATCACGCGCAAAAATGAGGCCGGCACCAAAGAGTACTATCCCGCGCAGAAGCTAACCATTGAGCAAGCCCTAGCGGCATACACCACAGGTTCGGCTTACGCGGAGTTCGCCGAGAGGTACAAGGGCACCCTCGCTCCCGAGATGCTGGCCGACTTCGTAGTGCTGGATCGCGACCTGACGAAGGTTGCGCCCGCGGAAATCCTCAAGACTGAAGTTCTTAGAACCGTCGTCGGCGGCAAGACCGTTTTCGAAGTTCCCGACAAGCCCTGAATCCGGAACGCAGGCCCTGAGGTGACGCTTCACTGCGCCGACGCGTCTAAATGGTTCAAACGGCTCTTCGTGTGCTGTCCCTGACCACCCGGTGCCTCGCGGCAACGTATAATTTAGGTCTGGGTTTCTAGCTGGAGGATATGGAATGGATCGGCAACCAATGGGCTTGAGGGAGAGGATCAAAGCCAATCGCTTTGCCTCGACCGTGGTGATTCTTGCGACGCTCTCGCTGGGAATTCTGATTGGCACGGTAGTATCAGCGGGCGTCAAGGGCAAGGAGAAGGCGGTTTCGTCGACCGATGCCACGCCCTTGCAGGTTCCCTCGCCCCAGCAACTTTCCAGCCAGTTTTCGCAGATCGCGCGCCAGCTTGAGCCCTCGGTGGTAAATATCAACAGCGAAATGACTGTCAAGAGCCCACATGGACGCAGGCAGATGCCGGGCTCTCCCGATGATGAGGGTGGCGAAGACAACCCGATGCAAGACTTCTTCGACCGATTCTTCGGAGGACAGGGCGGCGGCCAGGGGCAGATTCCCGGGGGACCTGGTGGCGGTGAGGACATGCGCGAACGCTCGCTGGGCTCGGGTGTGATCGTGGATCCCAAAGGCTACATCGTCACTAACGCACACGTGGTCGAGAAGGCGGACCGTATTCGCGTGAAACTGATGAACGACCCCGCCACGGTGACCTATGACGCTACCGTCATCGGCACGGACAAAGAAACCGACCTGGCGGTAATCAAGATTGACGCCAAGAAGGCGCTGCCAGCAGCCAAGATGGGGAATTCTGAAAGCATGCAAGTCGGCGACTGGGTGCTGGCTATCGGGAGCCCGTTCGGGCTGGAAGAGACCGTAACGGCTGGGATTGTTTCGGCGCGCGGACGCAATATCGTACCGCAGAGGCAGTTCCAGTCATTCATCCAGACTGATGCCGCTATTAACCCTGGTAACTCGGGTGGACCGCTGGTCAACATGAATAGCGAAGTTATCGGTATCAATACGGCAATTTTCACCAGCGGCGGTGGATACCAAGGCGTCGGGTTCGCAATGCCATCTAACACCGTTGTCTCGGTGTACAACCAGCTTATTTCGCCCGACCACAAGGTCTCACGCGGCTCGATAGGCGTAGAATTCAACGCCGTGCCGAATCCGGCAGTGCAGCGCGTGTATGGCGTATCGAGTGGAGTGACCATTGCCAACGTGACCCCCAACGGGCCGGCGGCCAAAGCCGGGCTGCAGACGGGAGACACCATCGTCTCGGTGAACGGCAAGAACGTCGCCACAGGTGATGAGCTGGTGGCGGAGATCTCGGGGCTAAAGCCGGGCAGTACGGCCAACGTCGGGTACGTCCGCAACGGCAAACAGAACACGGCGGATGTAACGATCGCCGACCGCTCGAAGCTCTTTGCCAGCCGCTTGGGAGGCGAGGAGGAGGGCGGCGAAGAGACTCAGCCGCAGGAGACCAAGCTGGGCATCGGCGTCCGCGACATTACCCCGGATATTGCCGAACGCATGAAACTACCCAACTCCAAGGGCGTCCTGGTACAGGATGTGAAGCCGGGCGGCTTCGGAGACAACGTGGGCGTCAGCCGGGGCGACGTAATTCTGGAGATCAACAAACAACCTGTCAACAACGAGGCTGATTTCCGAAAGCTGCAGTCGCAGCTCAAGTCGGGGCAGGATGTCGTTTTTCTGGTCAGGCCGCGCGGCTTGGGACCGAACGCAGGTACGGTCTTCATGGGCGGAAGTTTGCCATAAGGCTCAGCGCACGCAATAGAAGGAAAGTGGATTGCTTCCCGAAGCCTGTTTTCCAGAAAGCAACCTAATGCTCCGGCTAAGATTCCAAAATCGTAATGGAAAATTGAGTTTTCTATTTCCAACTTCATGAACGAGTGTTTACAATCGGTCAGACTATAGGAATTCATAGATATTCTCCTCTGAGGTGCTATTTGCGATTTAATCTACGAATTCTCCAACCGATGGTAATTGTTCTGACCTCGCTGCTCGTAGCAGGCACAGCCAAGGGAGCCACCACCACCAACCACAAGACTTTATCTTCCAAATCTCATAAGTCTTCCAAGTCCGGCAAGTCCCATAGCACCTCCAAGAAGAAATCGGCAAAGTCGCACGGCCAGCGCACCATTGACGAAGCTCGCACGGTTCAAATTCAGCAGGCCCTCATCCGTGAACACTACCTAACGGGCGACCCCTCGGGAAGGTGGGACCAGTCAACCAAAGACGCCTTGGCCCGGTTTCAGGAGGCCAACGGCTGGCAGACCAAGTCGGTGCCGGATTCGCGAGCACTGATCAAGCTGGGTCTGGGGCCGGACAAGAAGGGATTGTTGAATCCCGACACGGCGGTTATGACGTCTCCGCATGAGCTGGGAACGCCGGCTGGCAGCCGACCGGGAGGGTCGTCGCAACAGTAGGCGAAAGCTGCATTCTTGAGCGACAAAGGCGCGGCAAACGCCGCACTTATGCTTTTTGGGGATTGCGATTCCTCTTCTAGGCCTGGCCCGGCGGATTCTGCGGGTTCTACACTGGCACTTCGATGTACAATTCTCACCGCGTAGGGGTTGTTCTTCTGCTCGAAACCCGAGACCTGGCCGACAAAGCCGCAAACCTTAATGCTATCCCGCAGTGGAGGGGGAGTCTGTGAAACTCAAGATCGCATTGGTCACATTGATCCTGGTTGTACTGTGTGTATGGTTAGCAGATTTGCAAGGGCAGGCGCCGGCAACCGCCGCAACTGCAACCGTACCAACCACCTCCGCTCCAGCACAAGGCCGCAAGAAGCGCGTTGCCGTCTTCGATTTCGACTATGCGACAGTGCAGAGCTACTCATCCGCAGCGTTCGGCACGAACGTAGATGTCGGCAAGGGTATTGCTGACTTGGCGGTGAAGTACCTCGTGCAGGACGGAACGTATTCCGTGATTGAGCGCAAAGCGCTGAACAAGATCCTCGCGGAACAAAACTTCTCCAATAGCGACCGGGCCAATCCGGCATCCGCGGCGAAGATCGGCAAGTTACTGGGCGTGGACGCCATCATCGTTGGCAGTGTGACCCAATTTGGGAATGAGAACCAAAACCAAAAGGTCGGAGGGTCAGGTGGTAATTGGGGCGGATATGGTCTGGGTGGATTTGCCCACAAAAAGTCGAAGGCCATCGTCGCCGTGGATGCGCGCATAGTGGATATCGACACCGCGGAAATTATGGGAGTTGCAGCCGGCAAGGGCGAATCGAGCCGCGAGAGCACCTCCTTGCTGGGCGGCGGCGGCAACTGGCACGGCTGGGGTAACGGCGCGGTCGATTTCGGCAGCAGCGATTTCCAGCAAACGATTCTGGGCGAAGCGGTTAACTCCGCCGTTAAGCAGATGAGTGGCGAACTGATTGCCGACAACACGAAGCTCACAACCCGCACCGTCAAGGTCGAAGGTCTAGTAGCTGCGGTCGATAGCGGACAAATCGTCTTGAACGTCGGTGGCAAAGCTGGGCTCAAAGTCGGCGATCAGCTGACCATTGAGAGAGTAACCAAGGAGATCAAAGACCCATCGACTGGCGCGGTGATTCGACGCATGTCATCGCCGGTTGGCGTGATTCGGCTCACTGATGTAGATGACGTCTCTGCTGTTGGCACGCCGGTTTCGGGCTCAGGGTTCAAGGTTGGCGATGCGTGTAAGACGGTGACGCAATAGAGATCGCCAAGCTCAGCTCACCGAGGCGCGGACTCATTGACGCCTTTTATCTTGTGGGCGAGGTTCCTGGCAGAGAGCCTCGGCTATGGCTTCTTTCACCTGCGCAACCGCCCATCGAATCTCGTCCACCGTGATTATGGCCGGAGGCGCAATCATGACATGGTCGCCGGGGTGCCCCAGAGCCTGTCCTGAGCTTGCCGAAGGATTCGCGTCCTTCTTTTGGACGCTAACCTGGGAAAGAGCACAGCCCTGCATCGGATAGAGCAGCACTCCCCGTTTCATGGCGCACTCGTTTACGCGAGCAGCAAATTTCCGTTCTGCCGGAAAGGGCTGTTTGGTTTGCCTATCGGCTACGAATTCGACAGCCCATAGGAGACCTAGGCCGCGGACGTCGCCAACGCAGTCGAGTTTCCAGAGCTGTTGCAATTCGTTTCGCAAGACGGCAGCGACACTGCCGTTTTGGTTTGAATCTGCGGCATCGATCAGTTTTCTGTCTATGAGGCGCCTCAGCACAGCGCGGCCTGTGGCGACCGATACAGGATGCCCGTTGTACGTGAAACCGTGCAGCAGAATGCCACTGCCGTTTGCGATTGTATCTACAACGTGACGCCGACCGATCACAGCTCCCAGCGGAGCATATCCGCTGGAAATGCCCTTGCCGGTGGCGATGATGTCGGGCGCAACTCCGTAGTGATCCGTGGCAAAACGGCGTCCGGTACGCCCGAAACCAGTCATAACCTCGTCGGCGATGAGCAGCACATTCCGCTCGCGGCAGATTTGGGCGATAAGCTGCATGTACGAAGGCGGCGGCGCGGCAGCACCTAGAGTCGCCCCGCTGACCGGCTCCATGATGCACGCGGCGGCCGTGCCCTTCGTCTCCGCAATGGCCTGTTCAACCTCAGCCGCGTATTTCAAACCGCAGTCGGCACAGCCGTTGCTGCAATCAAAGGGGCATCGATAGCAGTACGGGATGCCAGCCTTGGGAAACTCGCGCAACATTGGAAGGTAAATCTCCCGCCGTGCCTGGTTGCCACTAACCACTACCGCCCCGAGTGTCGCGCCGTGATAGCTCTGGCGACGGCTCACGATCTGATAGCGCTCCCGGTGTCCGCTTTCCACCTGATACTGCCGTGCGAGCTTGAGTGCGGTCTCGACTGACTCGGAGCCTCCGCTAGTGAAGAAGACGGCTCCGGCCTCGAACGCCGGGCCAGCGAACTCAAGTAGCTCCTGTGCGAACTGCTCGGCGACGTCTGTCGTGAAATTGCTGGAATGCGCAAACTCAAGTCGCGCCGCCTGTTCGGCCATCACGTGCGCAACAGCCGCATCGCCATGACCAATAAAGTTCACGACGGCGCTGGACGCGAAGTCGAGAATCTTGCGGCCCTGAGCGTCGTAGATCCACACACCTTCGCCACGAACAGCAACTGGATACGTCTTGTCCAGGGCACGATGCAGCACTGCGGAACGCGCGATCGCGACCCCTGATTGGGCGGCTTTATCCACTTGCGGATTATACCGACACAGCCGGTGTGCTAATCTTGCCCGCTGACACAAAACACAGAGAAAGCCGATGACCCAGCAGGAACACAATTTCCAAATGGATTATGTTGAGTTCCCCGCAAGCGATATTGCCGCAACCAAGCGCTTCTACCGCTCAGTATTTGGCTGGAGCTTCACTGACTACGGGCCGGAGTACACCAGCTTCCATGATGGGCGCTTGGCGGGCGGCTTCAGCATGAGCGCCAAACCGGTGCGCGGCGGTCCCCTGGTTGTGCTTTACGCCAAGGCGCTGGAAGAAACACGACGCAAGGTCATTGAGGCTGGCGGGAAAATTACGACGGAAACCTTCGAATTTCCCGGGGGCAAGCGCTTCCATTTTGCCGATCCCAATGGCAACGAGCTGGCAGTCTGGAGTGAGTGATGCATTACGTGAGCACGGATTCGAAGACGCCAAGCACCCCGGGCAAGTTCAACTTCTATCTGGTTAGGAGCATCATCGTCGGAGCGCTGGGCGGGTTGCTGTTTGGCTTCGACACCGCGGTCATTGCCGGAACAACCCATCAGTTGACTCAAGTCTTCAACCTTTCGCCGAGTCAATTGGGTTTCACCGTCTCCATCGCTCTATGGGGCACCGTAATTGGCGCGATGTTCTCTGGCATCTTAGGCGACAAACTGGGTGGCCGCGAGAGCCTGCGAATTCTGGCCGCGTTTTATGTGATTTCGGCGCTGGGTTGTGCCTTCGCGTGGAATTGGTATGCCTTGCTGTTCTTTCGGTTTATCGGGGGATTGGGCATCGGCGGATCCTCAGTGCTCGGACCGGTGTACATCGCCGAGATCGCGCCCGCCCGATGGCGCGGACTGCTGGTGGGTTCGTTTCAGATCAATGTCGTGGTCGGCATTCTGGTCGCCTACTTGTCGAATTACATCATCGGCCGTTTCGATCTCGGCATCAACGAATGGCGCTGGATGCTAGGGGTGGCGGCAGCACCGGCCGCATTGTTCTTCGTGATGTTGTTCACCATTCCGCGTTCGGTTCGCTGGCTAGTTACTAAGAACCGTATACCCGAAGCGCGCGAGGTACTTGACTTGCTTGGTTCCCCTGATGGGGCGAGCGAGCTCGACGATATCATCGAATCCATCCATGTCGATGGTGTCGCTCACTCCGAGTCACTGTTTCAGCGGAAATACCTCACGCCGATCTTCCTGGCGGTTACGGTCGCGGCCTTCAACCAATTAGCCGGCATCAATGCCATTCTGTATTACCTGAATGACATTTTCGGAATGGCAGGATTCACCTCTGTTGCGGGTTACCTCAACGCGGTAGGTATCGGTGCGATGAACCTCGTCGCAACGTTATTCGCCATGACAATTATCGACAGGGTGGGACGCAGGACCTTGCTGCTGATTGGCGGTGTGGGATTGACCCTCTGCTTGGGTGGAATAGCCGCGATGTTCTTCACTCGTTCACACTTTAATCTTCTGCCATGGGTATTGGTGGCTTACATCGGGTTCTTCGCGATCTCACAGGGCGCGGTGATCTGGGTTTACATCAGCGAAGTCTTTCCCAACCGCGTGCGCTCCAAGGGGCAGAGTCTGGGCAGTTCGACGCACTGGATTATGAACGCGATTATTTCGGGCCTGTTTCCAGTACTCGCCGCCAGATCAGCGGGACTGCCATTCTTGTTGTTTGCAGCCATGATGGCGCTGATGTTCTTCGTAGTGCTGTTCACGTATCCCGAGACGAAGGGCGTTACGCTGGAACAGATGCAGCACAAGCTGGGGATTGAGTATTAATGGCGGCGAGTCTTTGTAGGGGCACGCTTCAGCCGTGCCGTAGAGTGTCTTCATCTTGAAGTGCCTCGCGGACTTCAGTCTGCAAGGCTGAACCATGTCTGGGAATTGAACATGAATCGTCTTGCTGCCATCGTTGCTGTTTGTCTTTTCTTCTCAATCGCGATCTGTGCGGCCCAAACCCAAACTCCCGCCGATCCTTACAAACCGGCCCTCGATAAGCTCCAGGCGATCACGACCATGCCTCTTGATGGCTGGCAGATGGTCGGCACCGACCTGCCGAATGGCGAAACACCGGGCTCGGCGGGAAGTGAAGCCAAAACAATTGCGCTCAGGCAGAATCTTCAGCTTCCGGTGTGGCTTTACCAAACGGTCGAGATCCCTCAGAAACTCAACGGCTATTCCGTTTCTGGCGCACGCGTATCCCTCAACCTAAACATTGGCGGGAACACTGGCACACTAATCACGGTTTTTGCGAACGGAAACATGATCGCCCGCGGGGATGAGGATTCGCAGGTTCCTATTGCATTGACACAAAGCGCGGAGCCAGGGCAGAAGCTGCTCATTGCCGTGCGCGTGCTCCCCTCAGGTACTGTAGGCTGCTGCGGAGGCCCGCCGGAAACGCGCCTCGAAGCGGCGTCGCTTGTGTTTACGCCGCTTAAAACCCGCCCCGACCCAGCGATCCTGCGCCAAGAAATCATGGCTGCCGAACTGCTCATCGCTGCCTATCCCGACGGCAAAGCCGAGCGCCAGCTGCAACTCGACTTTGCCCTGAGAGCCATCGATCTCGCAGCGCTCGACAAGGGCGACCAGGCTGCCTTCGACGCCTCACTTAAGGCTGCGCAGGCCAAGCTCGGCGCGCTTAAGCCCTACATGGACCAGTTCACCATCAAGGCCGTCGGCAACAGCCACATCGATATGGCGTGGCTTTGGCCTGAGACCGAAACGGTCGAGGTTGTGCGCAACACCTTCCGCACCGCGTTGGACTTGATGCGCGAGTACCCCGACTTCAAGTTCACCGCCTCTGCCGCGCAAGCCTACGTCTGGATGGAAGAGAAATATCCGGCGATCTTCCGTGAGATCGAGCGGCGGGTGAAGGAAGGCCGCTGGGAGATTGTCGGCGGCATGTGGGTCGAGCCTGACCTTAACATGCCTGATGGCGAGTCGCTGGTGCGGCAGATTCTCTATGGCAAGCGATACTTCAAAGAGAAATTTGGCAAGGACGTGAACATCGGCTGGAACCCGGATTCGTTCGGCTACAACGCACAGTTACCGCAGATCTACAAGCGCTCAGGCATCGACTATTTCGTCACCCAGAAACTGCTTTGGGTCTCCGAGTTCACCAAGTTCCCGTACCGGCTCTTCTGGTGGCAGGCACCCGACGGCTCGCGTCTGATGACCTACTTCCCCAGCGATTATGCCAATGCCATCGATCCGGTGAAAATGGCGCGCGATTCGGCCACCTACGGACCACTGATGTGGAAGTACAACGGTGGCACGGATTCTGCGCCATCAGGGGCATTGCAGATGATGTACCTCTACGGCGTGGGCGACCACGGCGGCGGACCGACGCGCGTCGACCTCGGCACTGCAGTGCGCTGGCAGAGGCTCGACATCGCTTATCCCAAGCTCGAGTTCTCCACCGCCACGAGTTTCCTCAGCAACCTCAGCAAGAACGAGAGCCAGCTAAACCTGCCGATTTGGAACGGAGAACTTTACTTCCAGTATCACCGCGGAGTGCAGACTTCGCAGTCGGAAGAGAAACGCGGCAACCGCAAGGCCGAAGTTGCGCTGCTCGATGCCGAGAGGCTGGCCTCGATCGGCACGCTCTTTGGCCAGCCGTATCCGCAGGCCGATTTCGACTCGTCCTGGAAGAAGGTGCTGTTCAACCAGTTCCACGACATCCTGCCGGGCTCGGGAATCGCGATCAACTACGTGGATGCGGCACGAAAGTATGCGGAGGTGCAGCGGTTTAGCAAGGACACGATGAAGGAAACGCTGAACGATCTAGCGTCGCGTGTAAAGACGGACGATGTGAGCGTGCTGGTGTTTAACCCGCTGTCGTGGGCGCGCACGGACGAAGTGGAATTCGAGGCAGCGTTGCAGGAACCGCTCGAAAACCTCAGTGTTTTCGATTCTCGCGGATTCACACTGGCCCCAATGATCGTCAACAATGATCCCAACAATGGGCGCATTCGTCTGCGAGTGCTGGTAGAAGATGTGCCAGCGATGGGTTACACCTCAATTCGAGTGGTGCAGAGCAAACGGGGCGAGACAAGCTCTAAGCTCAGCTCCTTAGCAGTAAAAGATCGTTCGCATATGCCTGTTCCGGTTTCTGCCTCTGCCTCGACGCTCGAAAACGAATACCTCAAGCTCACGCTCGATCCTAAGACCGGTTGCATCACTAGCCTCATTGACAAGCGCACCAAGACCGAAGCCCTAGCGCCTGCTGTACCGGGCGTCGGCGCACCAGCCAATCTCCCCGACGGCAAGCCCTGTGGCAATCTGCTACAGGCCTTCGTGGACAAGCCAAAGCAATGGGACGCCTGGAACGTAGACGCCGACTTCATCGAGCACCACACCGACCTCCTGCAAGCCGATGAGGTCAAGCTCATCGAGAGCACACCGCTGCGTGCGGTGATTCGCGTGAAGCACACCTGGCAGAACTCGAGCTTCATCCAGGACATTACGCTCATTATGGGTGTGCCGCGCGTGGACGTGAACATGCAGACCGAATGGCACGAAAAGCATATCCTGCTGAAGGTCGCTTTCTCGCTCAGCGCGCGCAGTGACAAAGCAACATTCGAGATCCCCTACGGCACTGTCGAGCGGCCCACTACGCGCAACACTCCCGCCGAACAGGCGCAGTTCGAAGTTCCCGCACTGCGCTGGGCCGACATCTCCGACTCAACCCACGGTTTCAGCCTGCTCAACGACTCGAAATACGGTTATGACGCGCGCGACAACGTCCTGCGTCTGTCGCTGCTGCGCGCGCCGGAGTATCCCGACCCCAACGCCGACCAGGGACACCACGAGTTCACCTACTCGCTCTATCCGCACGCAGGCACGTGGCGCGAGGCGATGACCGTGCGCCAGGGATATGAAGTGAACTATCCGCTGCTAGCGACAACGACCACGCGGCATCAGGGAACGCTGCCTTCGTCGCAATCGTTCTTCTCGACGCAGGAAGATAACGTCGTCATCACGGCCATCAAGAAGGGCGCTGACGACAGTTCGCTCATCGTGCGCTTCTACGAGTGGGACGGCAAGAAGGGCGATTTGCATCTTACGCTGCCCGAAAAGGCGACTTCCGCCAGCACGACGAACCTGATGGAAAGCGTCGAAGGCCCGCTTTCCCTCGACCCCACCGGAATGGTTGTCGCCGTGCCGACGAATCCTTATGAAATTAAGACAGTGAAGGTACAGTTCGCCAAGTAAGATGAACGACCAAATAGCAGCCGCCGCACAGTCTGTTCTCAGCGATTCGCTGAGCTATGTCCTCACGATGCTCGGCCATGCCCGCCCGAGGTGGGGACTTTATATCTCGACACTTGGCATAACCGCAGTCGCAGGCGCAGCTTTCATCGGTTGGAATTACCTCGGTGAGTCACGAAGGCCCTACAGCATCGCTGCCACCAGTGAAGAAACCGCGTTAGCTGCCGGGCACTATCGGCAGCCAATCATAATGGAACTCAAGGGAGCCGTTGTAAGGGAGTCGTTGTAAGGATCCTGGCTTCGATTCTTGTGGCTGGGTGGCTGGATAAGACCGGCCATGGCGAAAATGTGAGCTGTTGATAGCGTTTAGTCTGAGCCCTCAACGATAATTGCACCTATGTCCTTCACCGTCCTCGACTGGTCGGCCATTGTCGGCTATCTCGTGATCACGCTCATCCTCGGCTTGTGGTTTCGCAGCCGCTCCGGCAATAGCGTTGACGACTACTTCGTCTCCGGACGTAATGTGACCTGGTGGTTGGCCGGCACCTCTATGGTCGCGACAACCTTTGCCGCCGACACGCCGCTTGTCGTGACCGGCCTCGTCTACACACAGGGCATCTCGGGCAACTGGCTGTGGTGGGGCTTCCTCTTCTCCGGAATGATGACGGTCTTCCTCTTCGCGCGTCTGTGGCGGCGCTCGGGCCTGCTGACCGACGTGCAGTTCGCCGAGATCCGCTACTCGGGCAGGCCGGCAGCCTTTCTGCGTGGCTTTCGTGCCGTCTATCTCGGCCTGCTGATGAACTGCGTCATTCTCGGCTGGGTCACCAAGGCGATGACCTCGATCGTCAGCACCACGCTGGCCAACACTCCGATGCTGAACAACGTCAGCGCCTTGATGTCTCGTTTCGGCTCGGTCTGGAACGGTAACGACGGTGCCGCCCTCGCCATCTGCGTGCTGTTCCTCATTCCGTTCACCGGCCTCTACGTCGCGCTCGGCGGCCTCTGGGGCGTGCTCTGGACCGACCTCTTTCAGTTCGTGCTCAAGATGAGCATTGTTATCGCCGTTGCGTATTACGCGATCGCGGCCTGCGGCGGCATGAGCTTAGTCATCACCCGCCTGCAGCAGATGCAAGCGCGCGCCGGCGCCAATGCGGCCAGCCCGCTCGGCTTCCTGCCCGATTTCTCCCACGGCTTCACTGCCGAGCCAATGTGGATGGTCCCCCTCGCCAACTTCTTCGTCTTCGTCGGGCTGCAATGGTGGGCCTTCTGGTATCCCGGCGCCGAGCCCGGCGGCGGAGGCTACATCGCGCAGCGCATCTTCAGCGCCCGCGACGAGAAGCAGGGCCTGCTCTCGGTGCTGTGGTTCAACATCGCGCACTACGCCATCCGCCCCTGGCCGTGGATTCTCACCGGCGTCGCCGTCATCGTGCTCTACCCCGGCCTCGGGCATCCAGAGACCGGATACATGATGGTGCTCAACAGCTACCTGCCGCACCAGTATCGCGGCATCGCCATCGCCGGATTTCTCGCCGCGTTCATGTCCACCATCGCCACGCAGTTAAACTGGGGCGCGTCGTATCTGGTATCGGACTTCTACCGCCGCTTCGTTCGCAAGAACGCCTCCGACGCTCACTACGTGTTCGTCTCACGCCTCGCCACTGTGTTGCTGGTTATCGTTTCGGCGTGGATCTCCGTACAGCTCGGCTCCATTGCCTCTGGCTGGGAGACCGTGCTGCAAGTGGGCGCCGGCACCGGAGCGGTGTACATCCTGCGCTGGTACTGGTGGCGCATCAATGCCTGGAGCGAAATCTCCGCCATGGCGTGTTCTCTCGCGATCAGCATTCTGCTGAACGGCTGGCATCCGTTTAGCGGCAACAGCTCAGTCGTGTTCGCCAAGGGCGCGATTATGACGACGATCGTCACGACGATCGTTTGGGTCACGGTGACGTTCCTCACCAAACCCGAACCGCAGGAAGTGCTCACGCGCTTCTACCGCAACGTTCGCCCCGATGTACGGGGGTGGCAGCGCATCGCCGATCTCGAGCCCTCGGTCCCGCAGAGCCGCGACCTGGGCCGAAACCTCTACGCGTGGTTGCTTGGTTGTGCGATGGTGTACCTTTGCCTGTTCGGCACCGGCAAGCTGCTCTTGCACCGATCCGGAATGGGCGCGATTCTGTTGTTCTTTTCGGCGATGTGCGCGGGGCTGCTCTATCGCGGCGTCGTGCGCAATTTCGCCGTCGAAGCCGAAGATGCGCCGGGCACAGTTCCCGATTGGGTGGAGAGTCCAGCGACGCCCGGGCACTAATCGGTGATCGTGTACACAGTGGCGTTTAAGTATCATTGCCTCCGACCATGGACATCGACGTTCAGCCGCAGTGGCGTGAGTTGGAAGAAACATACCCGAACATGGCTGAGGAGGAGCTCGAGTCTTTGGCCTCGCAAGCGAGCTGACCGATCTGGCGAAGCAAGCCCTGCAGAGGGATCAAGTTAAACACCGCAGATCCTCCGGCTCGGACGGCGGTCGTTCGCGCCGTCCTCACTCAGGACGACCAGGCGAAGGGAGCCTAACGCGATCTGCAAATCCGCCTAGTCCGCGGTTCTCCGAATAGCCTCTCTGTTTGACCTGCCACTGGCAGCTGGCTACTGGGAGATTCTCTACAACAACGTTCTCGACACACACAGCGCCGCCGCGCCTGCGATCCCTGAATCCGCCCGGTACTTCGCCTGGGCAAACGGGATCTCTCCGCAGCGCGCGTTCACTGACCAGAAGGGCAGCTGTGATGCGATGCGGTCGAACCAGCGCGCCGTCAGCGAACTCAACCCGCCGCCGACTACGATGATGTCTGGCTCCAGCAAATCGACTACATTGCCGAACCAAACCGCGAGAATGTCGGCCGTTTCGCGGAGTATCTCCGTCGCCAGCGGATCCCCTTCCTCCCACGCCTTCGCCAATGTCTCACTCGTAACGTTCTCGATTTTGCCGCCCGCCAGTTCCACAATGCGCTTGCCGCGCGTGGCTTCACGCGCCAGCTTCTCTTGCGCCCGAGCCGCAATCGCCCAGCCGGCAGCAAAAGTCTCGATGCATCCCGCCTTGCCGCAACGGCAACGCACGCCGCGGTAGTCGATGCTCATGTGCCCACCCTCGCCTGCTGCGCCGGTCCGCCCAAGATAAAGTTGGGCGTTGTAGGTAATGGCAGTTCCCACGCCTGTGCCCAGTGTCGCGTAGAACATGCACTTGTAGCCGACACCCGCTCCCCAAAGGGCCTCTGCCAGCCCGGCGGCGTTGGCGTCGTTGTGGACATGTGTTGGCAGGCCGTACACCTTTCGAATTTCAGCGGCCAATGGATAGTTGTGCCAGCAAGACAGATTCGACGGGTTGAGCACCGTCCCCGTTTGTGGATCAACTGGCCCGGGCGAAATCAAACCAATCCCGCCGATTTTCACCTCGGGATGCTGGTTGCGAATCGTATCGATAGCAGCGCACACACATGCCCGTCCCTCATCCGCCGTTCCGTGTGCTTGCATCGGCGCGCGCGTCTTGTGCAGGATTTCGCCTTGTGTGTTGACCAGTCCGGCGGCGACCTTGGTGCCGCCAATATCCACGCCGATGTACACGTCGGCAGAATCGGGCATATGTGCTCCTGAATGTCGAAAGCTGATCTTACGACATCAGGATCACGCACCTGCAAACCTCCGCTTACTAAGCGGCTGCCGCTTGCGCACGCGGAGTCTGCTCCACCACTGGCACCGCCAGGGCGGCTCCGGTGCGCTCCACCGCCGCCATCAGGTCGAGCAACAGGTCCTGCTGGATGCCCAGGTATTCATCGAAGTTTGCAGTGAGCACGTAGGCGAAGATCTCGATGTCTAGCGATGAGTCGCCGATCCCAATGAAACGAACAGGAATATCGCCGATCTCCACCTTTGGGTGCTGCTCGAGAATTTGATACAGGTACGCCACGACTTGCCTCAGCTGTTTCGTGTTGGTATCTCGCCGCAGCTTCAGCGTCGGATGAAACCAGATCTTGTCGCGGGCGCTGAAATTCTCCAATTCCATAGTGCAGAACTGGCTGTTCGGCACGCTCACGATGGTGCGGTCATGCGTCCGGATACGCGTAGACCGCAACCCAATATGGGTGATGGTTCCCACCCGGTTGCCGAAACGGCAGAAATCACCCACCAGCACGGGACGGTCGCCGATCACGGAAATTCCGCCAAACAGGTTCTCGATCGTTTTTTGCGCTGCCAGAGCTATGGCCAGGCCGCCGACGCCCAAGCCGGCGAGCAGCGTGTTGGTGTTATAGCCCCAGGAGGCAAGCACCGCCAGGATGGCGAAAAGAAACAGCAGCAGCTTGAGAATCTGCCTGCCTAGGGGCAACACCGAATAGGTCATCGCCCGCATGCGAGGATCGAGCCGCGCCCGCCAGCGCTCGCCAATGACGTCAATCACCTCAGCGCCTGCCCATGCGAGAGCCAGCACGAAGATCAGCCCCAGGCCACGTCCCAGGTACAGTCGCACAATGGCGGAAGGACGCGCGAACTCCATGGCCGCCCGAAAGCCAATCACAGCCAGCATCAGACGAGTTGGCCCCCACAGCGCCTGGATATGTCCATGGCTTAGCACCGTAAAGCGTTTACCCAGGGCAGCTGCGCCCTGCGCCACCAGGGCCGATGCAATCCAGATCAACAGGCCGCTGATCAACAGGAAGAGCCAGCGCCAAAGCGGCGTATCCAGCCACTCGTGCGCCACCAGCTCCTGCGGCAGCCGCTTCTCCAGCGCCGTTTCCGAAAGAACTTGATGGGCCTGCGGAATCAAAGGAATGCTTTCGGCGGCCACCAGCCAGACTTTCAAGCCGTGTCTCAAGTCAACCCGCTCCAGCTGCAGCTCCTGCTTCTGCCCTCCGGCCTGAGCCGTAAGCAGGTGTTCGCTTGAAGACGGCAAACCGTCTTCCAGATCGCCTTCCGGGTTGCGGCTCAGCGTGGCGATGTCAAACGGCGTGTCGTCCAGCAGGTCTTCCAACTGTTTCGCCAGCTCGGGACCTTGCTTCTCGCGCTCTGCTGGCGATAGCTTCCGCAGATCGAGATAGTGCGCTGCCTTCGTGTACTGACGTGCGTGGCACGCTTCCAGGAACTGCATCACCGTATCTTGGGGCGTGGTTCGCCCCAGTGGGTCATGTAGGGAGTCGGTGGCGGCCTCGGTATTCTCTGGCGGATTCTTCGTGCCAGCAGCCTGGGCCAGGGCCGCTGTGTTCAGCAGCAGCAAGAGTGCCAGAATCAGCAACTTCCCAGTTCCCGCACCACAAAATCGAGTAGTCATCTTGTCAAACACAACCGGTCGCTCTGAGTCTTAGGATGCATCGCTGTTATCGCGTGTCTCCCAAAGGTGATGCACGTTCTATGCCACACCCAATCAGTTGATAAAATTGAGGTTACGCAAACGAGAGAATTCTACGCATGCGAAGTTATTACGCTCTTGCGACGCCCTGTAAAGGGTTGTTAGTGTCCATCGCATTGCTTACCCTGCAGAGCGCCGTCCTTGCGCAAGAACGACCTTGGGCCGTCACGCCATGCGAACTTCTGAAAAACCCGGGCATGTACGCCGACACCTTGGTCAGTGTTCCGGGATTGATCCTGTACGGCCCAAGGCAATTCACTTCACATGGGTACGACTGCCCTGAGGAACATGGCACGCTTCAACTCGTATTCGGCGGGGACCCCACCGATCCCAAAGACCAGTTCCGGCTTCCGCAGGCCCGGCTCGAATCCGGCACCGTACCTCTCAAGAGAGACAAGGATTACGAAGGCATGCTACGCCTGATGAAGCAAGCCGACGCTTCAGGGCAGATAAAGATGCTGCGCGCAACCTTGCGAGGCCGTTTCTTCACCGGCCCTGGCTTCGGTTCCAAATCCGGAGCAATTAGTTATCCCGACGCGCGGCTGGTGATCTCCGAGGTGGAACTGGTGACTAATCGGCTGGAGGATCCGGTGGACTTCACGCCGGTTCCGCACACTCCGACTAAACCGCGGAAAGGATGTGCGACGACGGAGATTGGTGTGCCGACACGCGAGGAAGGGGATCGTCTGCAGCGCCTGAGCCGTGAACCGTCGGAAAACCTGGAATACCTGTCGGATCCCAGACAAGTGGCTGCTCACATCATCGCCTCGCAAGAAAATGCCGAAGCCAAAGACATTGCAACCAACCTGAAGGCTGGCCCAAAAAGCATCGCGCTGGAAGACTTCTCCTGGACATCTGTCGACGGAACGCGAACCTACGCTGTCACCGTAAGTCGTCCTTACTGGCTGCTCCCCAGCACTTACTCTGGCGATACGGTGATCTGGGTGCCCAAGCAGATCACAAGGATCGAGTGTGTCGTGGCGCCCTGATCGTGTGCGAGATCGTCGCTCAGGGTTTATTATGCTTTGTTTGGCTAGTTGCTGATTGCTAATCGCTGCCCATGTCTACCCATCGCAAGATTCGCGTACTCGTCGCCAAGCCCGGTCTCGACGGCCACGATCGAGGCGCCAAGGTAATCGCCCGCGCCCTGCGCGACGCCGGGATGGAAGTCATCTACACCGGGCTTCGCCAAACTCCCGAGATGGTTGTTGCCGCCTCACTCCAAGAGGACGTAGACGTCATCGGTCTCAGCATCCTCTCGGGAGCGCACAACGCCATCGTGCCAAGAATAATCGAACTGCTGAAGCAGAATCACATGGATGATGTGCTGCTGATCGTCGGAGGCATTATTCCTGACCAGGACATCGAAGGCTTGAAGAAGGCCGGGGTGTCGGCCATCTTTCAGCCCGGCACCCCAATGGAAGCCATCATCGATTTTATCCGCGCAAACGTAAAACCGCGTGGCGTGACCGCAGGTTAGTCTTCACTCCGCCGACAATCAACAGATGACTTTTCCAGTTGATTGCGAGTCGTCGTACCTGATTCTCACATCTAAAGCGACCCAGAGAGAAGAAACCATCACCGAAGGCCGACGTTGCTCGCGCTTCTCGCCGGACCGTATACAAGAGCTCTCTGGTCCTGATCCTGGCAACAGTCGGTTGACTCGCCAGCGATTCTCAGCAGTCGCAGAAATTCATAGGAGGAACTATGGCAACCGCAGTCGCAGTAGCCACGATGAAGGTAGCAGAGATCCCGAAACCGGGAGCAGATTTTCATGTGATTGAGCGCGAGATTCCCAAAGCCGGCCCCGGCCAGGTGCGTATCAAGGTGCAAGCCTGTGGTGTATGCCACAGTGAAGTGTTTGTGAAAGAAGGCCTCTGGCCAGGAATTCAGTATCCGCGGGTTCCTGGTCACGAAGTTGCCGGCATCATCGATGAACTGGGCGCCGAGGTCACGGGATGGAAGAAGGGACAACGGGTCGGTGTCGGCTGGTTTGGCGGGCAGGACAACACGTGCCCCGAATGCCGTCGTGGACGTTTTCTTTACTGCCACAACCTCAAAGTTGCCGGCATCAGCTACGACGGAGGATATCAGCAATACATGCTCGCTCCGGTTGAAGCACTGGCAGCAATACCGGACACACTTAGCGATGCCGAAGCAGCCCCGCTACTGTGCGCAGGAGTCACCACCTTTAATGGCTTGCGCCACAGCGGTGCGTTACCCGGCGATTTGGTTGCGGTGCAAGGTATCGGGGGTCTTGGTCACCTCGGAATTCAATTTGCCAACAAGTTTGGATACAAGGTCGCGGCCATTGGGCGTGGTAGCGAAACCGCGTCCCTGGCGAAAAAACTCGGGGCAAGCGTATACATCGACAGCAAAACGACAAATGCGGCCGAGGAATTGCAAAAATTGGGCGGCGCACAGGCAATTCTGTCGACAGCACCCAACTCAAAGGCTATGTCTGAGTTGATCGACGGGCTGGCACCGACCGGCAAGTTCATCGTCATTGGGATATCACCTGATCCGATTGCGGTCACACCGTTACAGCTCATCACCGGAGAGCGTAGCATCCGAGGCTCTGCGGTGGGGACAGCGACGGATTCCGAAGACACGATGAATTTCGCCGAGCTGACGGGCGTCCGGCCCATGATCGAAACCTTCCCGCTCGAAAGAGCGGCCGAAGCCTATGCTCGGATGATGAGCGGCAAGGCAGAATTCCGGGTTGTTCTGACAATGTGAATTTCACGTGCCCAGGTTCGCGCCTTTTTTGGGCGCTTACCTGGGATCAGGGCTTTTGTTAGTCTGCTCTCTTGAACCAATCCATCTCAGGAAGCTTGTGCCAGTTGGAGATGAGCAGCGACACGGCCGTTCTGCGCCTCTTCTCGGAGGATGGGACTAATCGCCTTACCCGTTCCCGCGTACTCGCCCTGACCAAATCCGTCGAGGAGCTCGCGGCGCGACCGCCCAAACGGCTTGTCATTACCGGCAACACTCAATTCTTCTCCGCCGGTGCCGACCTTCACGAAATCGCCGAACTCTACGGCGCCGCGGCTTTTCGATTCGCGCAAATGGGGTAGCAACTGATGCAAGCCATCAAGGACTTCCCTGCCCCAACCGTGGCTGCGATTCACGGCTACTGCATGGGCGGCGGGCTCGATCTCGCTCTGACGTGCGGTGCTCGCATTGCCAGTCCTAATGCCATCTTCGGACATCGCGGCGCTGCACTCGGCCTTATCACGGGCTGGGGCGGTACGCAGCGCTTGCCGCGGCTGATCGGCAAAGGGCGCGCGTTGCAGATGTTCCTTGCCGCCGAAAAGCTTCACGCCGCCGAAGCTCTGCGCTGCAGACTGATCGACGCGATTGCAGACGATCCAGAGGAAGCGGCGTTTTCGTGAATTTTCGCATCGCGCGTGCTGAGCTATGCTGTACCCATGCGGTATCCTCTCCCCACTCAGGACCGGAAGCTAGTGCAGATAATTGACACCGCTCTGCGCGACAGCGAGTGGCGCAGCAGAGAGTGGCTACAGTGCAAGCCCGGCTGCACCCCATGCTGCATCGGAGTGTTCGCCATTGACCAGTTGGACGTTCTGCGGCTGCAGGACGGTCTGGCCAAGCTCGAGGGGGAGGATCCTGAGCGGGCAGGGCGCCTGCGTCAGCGCGCAATGCAGTCGTGGGAGCGGCTTGCGCCGGAGTTTCCCGGCGATGCTCGGACTGGCATCTTGGACAGCGACGATGAGGCCGCCGCAGCTTTCGAGGAGTTCGCAGATTACGAGGCCTGCCCGGTGCTCGATCCGGAGCGAGGCACATGCGATCTGTACGCCTCGCGCCCGGTGACTTGCCGCGTGTTTGGGCCTCCAATTCGTTCGAATGGGGGTCTTGGAGTATGCGAGTTGTGCTATCACGGCGCCAGTCCGGATGAGGTCGCCGGCTGCGAGATCAGGCTGGAGGAAGCCCATGAGTTACAAGCGAAGCTCGTCGAAGATTTAGAAAGATCAGGAATTGGCGGCAAGACTGTTGTTGCTTACGCGCTCGCTCGTCATTCAGAGGGCATCGGCTGAAGCCCCGGAAGCTATGAGAATGGCCACCGCGGCGAAACCGGGATTCTTCTTCAGTTGCCGTAACGCGAACTGAAAATCTTGACGCATTCCGTGCATAGTCTCCTGCCCAGAAGTGGATCATGGCTACTGGATCGCTTGTGGTTTCTGTGCCATCAATTCGGCGAAGCGTGGGTCTTCACGAAGGTTGGCGAAGACGGCGTCGTTATAAACCTCTTTGATGTTCTTGAAGCCCTCTTCCATCGCCTTGCGCAGATATTCGAGCGAGTGTTCGATGTCGCCGGACTGCGCGTACATCTTGGCCACCATGAAGGAAAAAGCGGCGCGGTCTTCGGGCGAGGAGGTCTGGGCCATTATTCCCATCTTGGAGACGCGCTGAAAGATGTCAGGATCAATCTGGTAGGCAGTGTGGTACTCCTGGGTGGCCTTTTGGTAATCATGTTTGGCGAAGTAAGCCGAACCCAGGTTGTAATGGAAGGTAGGCGAATTGGGCCGGATCTCGAGCGCTTTGTTGTAGTACTTGATGGCGCGGTTATAGCGCTTCTGGATCTGCGCGATGAAGCCGAGATTGTTTAGCCCTTCGGCCGAGTTCTTGTCGATCGCCAGCGCCTGCTCAAAACATTTCTGGGCTTCCTTGCTACGCTGGAGAAAGAGCAGCGCAATGCCTTCTTTGTTCCACAACAGCGGGGTTTGCTGTTTGGCGATGGCAGCCTTGTAGTAGTCAACGGAATCGAGGTAACGCTTTTGGGCGCGCAACTGGTCGCCCTGGCGCTCGAGCTCCTGCGGCGTTCCGGCGGTCAGCGAAACGAGCGGAGGCGGCGGCGGAGTAGGAGAGGCCGCTGACTCGTGCTCTTGCTGCTCGGTTGGTTGCTGAACGGCTTGCGTTGGCTGCGACTGTGGTTGCGTCTGCTGATCGACAGCCAAGAGTTGAAATCCCGATGCAAGGGTGGCTGCCAATACAGCCATCCTAAACCAATGCAGCAGGCGCGACTCCGAATGCGGAGACATAGCTCTACCCCCGTCATCCCACAATTGCCAAAGACGGGCAATTATGGGCCACCCGTTACTCCGCAAATGCCCACCGCGGCGGGTCGGCGTTGCGGTCCCCCTAGGCAGTTATGGACACCCAATAACTACCCAATGCACCTACGATATTAGACCTATTCCTGGGGTGGTTTGTTCCCCTGATTTTGAGAAGAATTTGCGTCGGGGTCGTTCCGGGCTTTGTCTCCGCCCTTGCCGCCAAAGATACGGCCGAAGAAACCCTTCTTCTTCTGGTTTTGGCTGGCAGACGCGGAGCCGCTCGGTTGGGGGGGTTCAGGGGGCGTTCCCGCACTCCCCGGCGCCTGTACCGGCCCATTGGTGTTGGGCGGCGGAGCGACTTCAGGAGAGCCCAGCCCGAAAATCTTCGAGAAGATGCCGCGATGGTCAGAAAAAGCCTGCTCGCAGGTCTGTTTGGGCTCGGTTCCGGCAATGAAGGCTACGTAATACGTTTCCGGACAAGCCGGTGTCGCGATGCGATTGGTAACCTTATCGATCTGGAGATCCACTACGCCTGATGGCGCAGGGAAACCCTTCATGTCGGCATAACGCGGAATTTTCTGAGCGCGCTTCATGAACTCGGCCCAGATAGGCGCAGCGGTCGTGCCGCCAGCCAGCTTGATGTCGGTGTAGTCGTCGTTGCCGACCCACACGACGCAGAGCAGGTTGCTGGTGTAGCCGGCAAACCACGCATCGTGCGAAGTGCCGGTCTTTCCCGCCGCCGGAGCGGTAAAGCCGCGAGCGCGAACAGTGGCGCCAGTGCCATTGTCAACAACGGCTTGCATCATGGTAGTCATGACGTAGGCAACGCGCGGGTCAACAACATTCTTCGACTCGTTGTGATAGTCGTTCAGCACCGCACCATGAGTATCACGAATGGACTTCAGCATGATGGGCGATTCGTGAACCCCTCCGTTGCTGAAAACGGTGTACGCCCCAGACATGTCGAGCGGGCTGGCGTCGTATGCGCCTAAAGCGATAGCGGGAGTAGCGCGAACGCTGCTTATTCCAGCCGCCTTGGCCAGCGCGGCAACGGTGCCGAAGCCAACACCTTCCGCCACACGAACGGTAGCATTGTTCAGCGAAAGAGCGAGCGCATAGCGGGCTGTGACCTCGCCGTGGAACGTCTCGTGATAATTGCGCGGCTCGTACACCTGATCGCCGAACGCGATACTGACTTGCGAGTCGTCGACTAGCGTCGCGGGTGTGAAGACTGCCGGCGCGCCGCTGGTGTCAACATTCGGCGGGCCATTGCTGCCGGCATCGAGAACGTGGCCAACAGAGATCAACTGGCCGGTTAGCCCGGTGTTAATTGCTGCGGCGTAAACAAATGGCTTAAAGATCGATCCCGTGGGACGCTTGGCGATGGCGTGGTCGAGCTGGCTCATGCCGTAGTTGCGTCCTCCTACCAGAGCGAGCACTTCGCCGGTGCGTGGATCAAGCACTACGACCGCCACCTGTGGCATGGGGCCGTTTTCTACGGTGACTTCGGTCTTGGCGTCCTTGGCGGTGCCGACTTTCGTTTTCCTGGTGCGCTGCTTGATCACCTGCTCGTCCACCAACTTCATACCGACCTCGACGGCATCGGCGGCAGCGCGCTGCAGGTCGGGATCGAGCGTGGTATAGATACGCATCGCCTGCTCGTTGAGCTCGCTCTCGTTGTATTGGCTGGAGAGTTGGTCCTTCACCAAGTCGACGAAGTAAGGCGCGTCACTGGCCTCGACGTTGGGAGGGGCGAGCTTCAGGGGTGTAGCTTTGGCGCGGTCGGCCTGGTCGCGGGTAATGACGCCGGTCTCGACCATGGAGTCGAGCACAAGGTTACGCCGCTCAAGAGCGCGCTCAGAATGGCGGTACGGCGAGAGATAGCTGGGACGCTGAATGATGCCGGCCAGCAAGGCACACTCAGGCAGGGTAAGGTCCTTGATGTCCTTGTTGAAGTATGCGCGTGAGGCCTCGCCAAAGCCGTTGATGCTGAATGAGCCGCGCTGACCCATCGGCACCAGGTTGGCGTACATCTCGAAGATGCGCTGCTTGGAGAATTTCTGCTCCAGCTCGATCGAGATAAGGATTTCCGTCAGCTTGCGCTTGAAGGTCTTCTCGGGTGAGAGGAAGAATCCGCGCGCCAGTTGCATGGTAATGGTCGAGCCGCCCTGGCCACGGTGGCCGTGAGTGACATCGCTAAAAGCGGCCTCCATGAGGCGGAAATAATTCACGCCGCTGTGCTGAAAAAAGCGGCGGTCTTCGATAGCGACGACAGCGTTCACTAGGTTGGTGGGGATCTGGTCGAAGGTAACGAGCTGGCGTTTGGAGCGGTCCTCGCTGCCGAAGAGCGACGTAATCATCTGCGGCTCGAGCTCGTAAGAGCCCAGCGTTTGTCCTTTGTCCTTTAGCCATATCGACGCGACTTTGCCGCTTTCGAACTGAATGCTCGCTACCTCGGCAGAGTGGAACGACTCTTCCCCGGGCATGATGTCGAGGGTTGAGCCGCGGTGCCGGAACTGGCCCATCGGCGAGCCGCCTTCTTTGCCCTGCTCGGTGTATCCGGCTCGACGAAGGTAATTAACCAGCTCCTGCTCTGAGGCCTTTTCACCCACCATCAGGATTTCCGGTCGGGCATAGATCTTCGCGGTGTTGTTGAAGATCTGGCCGGACATGCGCTTATCGACGATGCCCTCGTACTTGACGTAGAAGATGGCGAAGACCACCAGCAGCAGGATTCCGGCAACCAGAAAGCCTGCGACCAGCATCTTCACCACGGGATCGCCGAGGTGAAAGTGGTGACCGGCTGAGGACTTGCGGACAACTGGTCGGACCGAGCCGGATCGGGCGGAACGAGGCCGGGTGCCGGCCATTTTTACTTTAATTGCCACGTCAGTCGGTACGCGGAGAACGCCGTTGTAAGACGGCTCGCATGAGCAATTGGTTATCTACGACGAACCGCACCTGGGGAATCTGCGAGCAGGGACAGCGAGTCGTCTGCCAAAGCTCCTACTATTCTACTTGTTTTAGCTACTGCCGTATCTGTTCGCCCGAAAGCCTTGTGTCATGAGGACCAGCCAGTCCCGCTTGCGGGACGGCAAGGGATAGACCAGCGCTTTAGCAAACTGGGGAGGATCGGAATCCAATTCGGAGCCAGTTTTAATCGGCGGCACAAACGAGCGAGGGCATGAGCCCCAGCGCCACACCACCTCTCAACTTGCTATAGTCAGGGATACACACTGGGTCCACAAATAGCGCGATCTTGCGCTCCGGTGCTGGAATTCTGCCCGTGAGGTGCTCAAATGCGCAGAATGCTGTTACCTGTTTTGGTTCTCTTCTTGCTGACAACCATCGCAATTGCGGCTAAGAAAGAGTCGGGCAGCACCACCTTGAAAGACATTCAGCCAGCCGGCACGACTGACAAAGAGCACAAGAAACAGCAGTATGACCTCACCTTCTCCACCCCGAACAACGAATACACCTGTCGTACCAATGAGAAAGAGAAAGTCAACGCGACCAACTGGGTGGTTGGCAGCTCGATTAGTTACCAGGTCAACGGCAACAAGGGCGCAGTCAAAAACCTCCAGAGCGGCAAGAGCGCGAAATGCACGGTAGTGCGGGTGGCAGCTTTGACGGCTAACCCAAAGTAGACCGACTTGGACTAGCCACTACACAAACAGCCCGGCGGCAGCACCTCGGAGGAAATGCCGCCGCCGTCATCGGGGAGGGCTGTGTTGACCCGCACAAACTTGCAATTGCGGGCAACCTCTGGGCGTGTCGCCGTCGGCACCGATCACTTCAACCGCACACTGACGACGGGCTCCACCAGTCGCAGGGTTAAACCGCAAAAACATAGACTTCAAGACAGCCACGGCGGCAGCACCTCGGAGGAAATGCCGCCGCCGTCGGGGTGGCTGTCGGGCCCGCAGAAACGTGCTATTGCGGGCACGATCCGGCGTCAGGCAGAACCTGGCTAGCAGTGCAATCAGGGAAAGCCGGCGCGAAGGGTGGTGCGCCGGACAACTGCAGCATCGAGGAACAACCGATCGCCTTTAAGTTCGCTTGATAATAACTTATACATCGTGTAACTAACGATGTCAAGGTAACATGTTGTGGGTTCGGCCAGGAGAGCAGAGTGCCTCGTATATCCAATGCGGCACTGGAGGGAGAGATCATAGCGGCGGCCATGCGCCTGCTGGACAAGGGCGGCGATGACGCGGTGACGCTGCGTGCCGTGGCCAAAGAGGCGGGCACAACCACACCCACGATTTACGAGCGCTTTCCTAATCGTGATCGATTGATGGAAGGCGTTACCGACCGGGTCACGGAAGACCTGCTCGAGGTTCTGCGGCCCTGCAAATCGGTGCGAGCGATGTTCCTCGCCTACCTGCGCGAATCGCGTGCTCATCCTGCCCGCGCCAGCTTTGAGGTACGGACCTTCGCAGCGCGCTACGTTAGAGGGCAAGAGACTCCGGGCTTCGATTTACTGAAGTCACGGCTTACCGAAGAGATTGGTGTTAAAGGTAGTGCCGCCGAGGACCTGGCTTTGGCGATTGCGTCCTTGGCGTTTGGTACCGCACAAGGCATGATCGCAGCCGGCTCGGATACGCGTCAGGCATTGCAGTTTCAGAGCTCGGCCGTCCGGGGGCTACAGATCTTGCTCGAGGTGTTCGAAGGCAGCCAACATCGAAAAGCAGCGCTGGTGCGTGACTGATGCAGGCGAGGCCCTCAAGCCTAACGCAACACTTCCGCCAGTTTACCGCTCGAAATCAATTCCGCCACAAGGCAAAAGTCTGCGGTAAGAATACGATCCTGCGCCATGGTGGGCGAGACGGAGCGAATCGCAGCATGAGCTTGCTGACCAAGCCTGCCGGTCTTAAGCGGCGCGCGGAAGTCGAGCGCCTGTGCTACGGCGAGCGCCTCCAAAGCGAGAACATTGCGTGTGTTCTCGATCACGCGCCGGAGTTTGTTGGCCGCCGTCATTCCCATTGAGACAAAGTCTTCCTTGTTACCCGAGGTGGTGATGGAGTCCACCGATGCCGGGTGGGCATGGACCTTGTTTTCGCTGACCAGGGCTGCGGCTACAATCTGCGGCATCATGAATCCTGAGTTGAGTCCTGCACCGGCAGCCAGGAACGGCGGCAGGCCCTCGTTCAGCGCAGGATTCACCAGGCGTTCGAGCCGTCGTTCGGAGATTCCTGCCAGCGCACTGAGTGCGATGGCCAGGAAATCGAGGGCGAAGGCTAGCGGCTCGCCGTGAAAGTTGCCGCCCGAGATGATGTCTCCTTCGGCTGAGGTTTCCAGCGCTGGTTTCGGTGCGCCGACCTTCTTTGCCGCAGGAAACACCAGGGGATTGTCCACTGCCGAGTTCATTTCAATCTCGAAGACTTCGCGGCAGTGAGTCAAGGTATCGCGCACCGCGCCGTGAACCTGCGGAATGCAGCGCAGAGAATAGGCATCCTGCACCTTGTCGCAACCGCGATGCGATTCGCGAATCTCGCTGCCCTCCAGCATGCGACGCAAGTTGCGTGCGGAATGGAATTGCCCGGGATGAGGCCGTGCAGCGTGGATGCGCTCATCAAAGGCTACGTCGGTGCCTTTAAGGGCATCGACGACAAGCGCGCCGAGTACGTCCGCGGTATCGGCCAGAATCTCGCTCTCCAGTACGGCGAGGAGGCCAACTGCGAGCATGGCCTGCGTGCCATTGATGAGCGAAATGGTTTCCTTGGCTTCGAGGACAAGAGGTTTGATGCCGGCGTGCTTCAGGGCATCGGCCGCCGGCCGCCGCATGCCCTGGAACATGGCTTCGCCTTCGCCAATCAGTACAAGCCCGAGATGCGACAGTGGCGCTAAATCGCCGCTGGCGCCAACGCTCCCCTGCGAGGGGATTACCGGATGCACGCCGCGATTGAGCATCTCGCAAAGGGTGTCGATGACGACAGCGCGAACCCCAGAGCAACCTTTGGCGAGGGAGTTCGCGCGAAGCAGCATCATGGCCCGGCTGACGCTTTCGCTGAGCGGCTCGCCCACGCCGACGGCGTGCGAGCGCAAAAGGTTGACCTGCAGCGTACGGATGTCGTTGGGAGGAATGCGGACATCGCTGAGTTGTCCCACGCCGGTGGTAACCGCGTAAGCGAGACGGTTGTTGGTAACCAGGTCTTCCACCACGGCGCGAGCACGATCGACCGCAATGCGGCCGTCGGGTTCCAGCATCACGGGGCGCCGCTCGTACACGACGGCGGCTACATTATCGAGGGTCAGGTTGTTGCCGTTGATATGCAGTAGTTTCATTTTGCTTTTGGACGCGACCGGGCCGTGGCTTACGAAGAACTCAAACCTCAAACCTAATCGTCTATTGTTCAGCTTTCGCCTGTGGCCTTCAAGAACGGCACCAGGTATTTTTCCGGCAGGTGCCTGCGCTGAAACTGCGAGTCCACGACGATGTGTACGCTCTCACCTTCCGCCAAGACTTCGCCGTCCTCGGCTCGCAGAATTTGATACGCAAAGTGGAGCACAGAACCCCGCACCCTGACCAAACCTGTGCGGATCGTGAGCAGGTCGTCATACATGGCGGGCGCTTTGAAACGGCAGTGCACGTCGGCCACCGCAATGTGGATGTCGTCAACCTTCTCCATCTCGCGATAGGTGAAACCGAGTTGGCGAAGCAATTCCACCCGGCCGACTTCGAACCACACGATGTAGTTGGAGTGATAGACGACGCCCATCTGGTCGGTTTCGGCGTAGCGCACACGCACTTGCGCATCGCAGACGTGCGCCTCTGGAGTCATCAATGGCAGCATGTTCCCTGCTTCCAACTTATCATGCAGCACGCGTAGTCCTGGCGAGCCGAAGCCCGCTCGGAATTGTGGAAAGGAATATCCGGAGGCTAGCCTGTAGGTTAGCTCTACCCGAAGTCGGGCTTTCCGCGGCGATCGATACCGTGCTTTGACACAAATGAGCGATAAGTCCGAAACCCTTTGCCGATCTATTTCTTTTCTGCCGCTGCTGTCGTAGTCTCGGTTCCGTTGCGCACGAATTCTCCGCGAATCGGTTCACCCGCCGGCACTGGCTTTCCGTCGGCAATGTAATCAACGAACAGCGCCGGCAGCGTGAAAGGAAAAACCGGCGCTCCTTTGGAGTTCTGCAGACGGTACTCGAGATGCGGCGCGGGCGAGTTGCCGCTGTTGCCGCACTCGGCAATGACGTCTCCTTGCTTCACCTTTGCTCCGGTTTTTACCTTGATGCTGCTTTGCTTCAAGTGCAGCAACAGCGAGTACTCCTTATTACCATGCGCAATGATGATTCGGTTCCCACCGGGCATGGCCAACTCAGCCCGCCCGGGAAAGTTGTCCACAAACCTGTCGTTCACCAGCACCACCGTTCCCCCCGCCGGCGCAGTGACCGGTTGGCCATAGCAGAAGTATTGTTCATTCTTGGTGCCGTCGCCGGTGAAGGTCTGGCCATCTTTCAGGACGGTGAAGACCATCGAGTAGCGGTCGGCATCCCGGTAGGCATCAATGTTCTGGTAAATCTCGCGGCCGCCCTGCATTACAAACCACTCGCCATTGAATGGCAGCTTGAGCTTGGTCTGCACTTTGTAATCGACATACCGATTGCCCGGCGCCGGCGGTAGGGGGTGGAACTGCAATGTGCTGATCTGGCCCTGCTCGTCAATTGCAATCACAGTAAATACCGGATCTTTGCTCTTGGCGAACTGCGAGTAGCGAGAGTAGACCGTGTTCCTCGACATCAACTCGGGAGCGAAATTTTCGCCCAGCATCTTCTGTTCGCGCCCAAGTTTGCCCGCGAGCTCTTTCTCCATCGCAGACACGTTCGCAAGAGTGCCGCCCTTCTTCATCTGCGGGGAGAGCGCTGCATACAACTGCGCCGACTGGCCGCTCTCGAAGTTGCCAAATAGTTGCCGCAATCGCGACTTGGCCGCAGCACTCATTACTGGATTGCTGCCGGATGGCGCGGCCTCGGTGCTGGCCGCAGGTTTCGCGGTTTGTGCGACTAACAGGGTTGGGAACAGCAACATCGCAAGGCAAATTCGCTTACGAAGTTTCATGGTCTACCTCCCCGTCCAACTGGGTTTGCGCTTCTCTAGGAACGCGCTTATGCCCTCCCGGAAGTCATGCGTAGTACGAATGCATGCATTTTCATCGACTGCAGCCGCAATCTGATGATCGAGTTCGAGATGCGAGTAGGTGCGCAGCAGGCGCTTGGTGGCCAGCAGCGACGCGGGACTGTTGGCTACGAGCGTGATCGCCAGCTCACGAGCGCGGTCCATCAGATTCTCCCCCGAAACGACTTCATTCACCAGCCCCAGGCGAAACGCCTCTTCGGCAGAGATGATGCGCCCGGTAAGTAGCAAGTCTCGGGCGTGCTTCTCGCCTATCTGGCGGAGCAGAAACGTTGAGACGATTGCCGGCACAAAGCCGATGCGAACCTCGGTGTAGCCAAACTTCGCTTCGGGTGCGGCCAGCGTGAAATCGCAGAGTGTCGCCAGGCCACAGCCGCCGGCCAGGGCGACTCCGTTCACTGCGGCGATGGTTACCTTCGGAAAGTCGTAGAGCACGCGAAACATGTGCGCCATGCGGCCGGAATCGGCCAGGTTCTCTTCTTCGGTATGGCGAGTGATTTCGCGGAGATTGTCGAGATCCATCCCCGAAGAAAACGCACTGCCCGCGCCGGTGAGAATCAGAATGTGGGACTCGGATTTGTGGACCTCGTCGAGCGCGTGATGCAGCTCCTCGATCAGGTCATAGCTAATGGCGTTACGCTTGTCGGGGCGGTTCAGCGTGAGCGTCGCGACGGGACCGTCTTGAATGAGAGTTAACGTTAAGTAATGCTGCGGATCATGCCGGGTCATGGCCTTGGTTCGAAGCTGCCAAACTCACTGGTCGCTTCGGTTCGCATTATCACACCGATAAGGAATTTCGTAACTGACTTCTTTTGAGCCAAGCGCGGAGTGGGCACAATTTCGACCCCGTTTTGGGAGAATCACATCTTCAGGCCACTAAACATTCGGCCAATCTCGCCGGAGAGCTCGACCAGATTCGCAATCGGTTTGCGGATGGGAAGAGACACATTGCGCTGCTGCAGTGCAGAAAGAACAGTTTCAGTCGGGATGTTGCCCACCAGCACGTCCTGGGCGAATGGGCAACCGCCAAGACCACCGATGGCGGAGTCGAATCGGCGGCAACCGGCGTCGTAGGCGGCGAGAACTTTCTCGGCGGCTTCGTTAGGGCGGCTGTGCAGGTGGACACCGATCGCTAAGTTGTCGAAGCGCTCGATCACTGGGCTGACCAGGTCGGCAATCTGTTGCAGCGTGGCGAGGCCAACTGTGTCGGCTAACGAGATGGCTTGCAACTCGATGTCGGCCAGAAGGCCCATGCCCTCGACCAGCTCTGTGGTATCCCACAGGTCGCCATATGGATTCCCGAAGGCCATGGAGATATAGGCGATGGTGTCGAGTCCGCCTTCGTCAGCCTTTTGCTTGACGTTCTCGAGCATCTCGAGATTCTCTTCCGGCGTCTGGTTCTGGTTGTTCTTCAGGAACGTCGGCGACAGTGAGTAAGGAAAACCGACTGTCCGGACCGCCTTGGTGGCAATAGCGCGCTCGACGCCCCGTTCGTTGACGACGATTCCGATAATCTCGACGTCATCCGGAGGATCTAGCTCGCTGAGCACGGTTTCGGAGTCGGCCATCTGCGGAACGGTCTTTGGCGAGACGAACGAGACGGCATCGATATGCTTGAATCCGGCAGCAATGAGGGCCTTGAGGTACTCAACCTTGGTCGCGGACGGAATCTGGCCAGGGAGACCTTGCCAGGCGTCGCGGGGGCATTCGATAAGTTGGACGGATTCGGGCATAGCAAGGGGCAAGCAACTAGCAACTATCGACTAGCCTTGGTGGCTGGCAACTGGTAACTGGTTTGCAAGGTAACGCCGCTACGCGCATTAACGTCCTCCGCCGTTTGCCGTAGATCCAGCCCTGTCAACCGTTCGCGGACTCTCACAAGAACAATGAGCAGCGTTATCAGTCGCCATAGCACGACAGACAGAATCGCCCATGTGTCATACCCGACAAAGTACAGCACTGGTCCTGGACCTTATGTTTGCAACACTCCCACATTCAGCTTCGGCACTTCGGGGTTCAGCGATGCCGCCTCCAGCGCAGTAATTAGCGCTTCTCGGGTATCCATCGGGTCGATGAGCTTGTCGATCCACAGACGCGCCGCGCCGTAGCGCGGATCCATCTGCTCGTCGTAGGTTGCTTTCACTTCGTCGTACAGCTTCTTCTTATTTTCCTCGCTCAGCTTTTTGCCGCCGCGCTCAAGTTGCTTGATTTTGATTTCAACAAGCGTGCTTGCTGCGGAGGCTCCGCTCATCACGGCGTATTTTGCCGTCGGCCAGGCGAAGACGAAGCGCGGATCGTACGCCTTACCGCACATGGCGTAGTGTCCTGCGCCGAACGATCCGCCGATGATCACCACAACCTTCGGCACCACCGAATTCGACACCGCATTGACCATCTTCGCGCCTGCTCGGATGATGCCGCTCCACTCCGCGTCGCGGCCCACCATGAATCCGTTGACGTCATGCAGAAAGACGAGCGGCACGAGGTTCTGGTTGCAATCCATGATGAAGCGCGCCGCTTTCTCGGCAGACTCGGTATACACCACGCCGCCGAATTCCACCCGCTTGTTGCCGGAGTGGTCCATCTGGTGCACATGCTTCTTCTGGTTGGCAACGATGCCGACGGCGTAGCCGCCAATGCGCGCATAGCCGCAGAGCACCGTTTCGCCGTACTCGGCCTTGTACTCGTCAAATTCGCTGCCATCAACGATCCGCGCGATGATTTCCTTCATTTCGTACTGACGTGCCGGATCGTCATCGAAAATGCCGTAAATCTCCTCAGCCGGATAGAGCGGTTCGCGCGGCGGCTTGCGATCGAAGACGCCAAGCTGGCGGTTGCCCATCTTGTCGACCAGCAAGCGAATGCGCGCTAGGCAGTGCTCATCGTCGGGCTCACGGAAATCGACCGTGCCGCTGATCTGCGCGTGCATCTTCGCGCCGCCCAGCTCTTCGGCGGAGTACTTCGCGCCAATGGCCGCCTGCACAAGCGCTGGTCCGGCAAGAAACAGGCCGCTGCCTTCGGTCATCAGGATGTGGTCGCACATGACGGGAAGGTAGGCGCCACCGGCAACGCACATCCCCATAATCGCCGTGATTTGCGGGATACCCATCGCCGACATGACCGCGTTGTTGCGAAAGACACGGCCAAAATCGTCGGTGTCGGGGAAAACATCTTCTTGCAGCGGCAGAAAAACACCCGCCGAATCCACCAGGTAAATTGTCGGGATGCGGTTATCCATGGCGATGTTCTGGGCGCGAATTACCTTCTTGGCGGTCATCGGAAAGAAGGCGCCAGCCTTCACCGTCGCGTCGTTGACGATCAGCATCACCAACCGGTCCTGCACCCGCGCCAGACCGGTCACGACCCCGGCCGCTGGCGCGCCACCCCATTCTTCATACATGCCCCAGGCAGCGTAGGAGCCCAACTCGAAGAACGTCGACCCCTGATCGATAAATCTGGCAATTCGCTCGCGGGCGGTAAGACGACCCTTCTTGTGTTGCGAATTGATCGCCTTTTCACCACCACCCTGTTGGACTTGTTCCTCGTCCCTGCGCACCCGCGCCACCAACTCGGCCACGGCATACTGGTTGCGCTCGAAACGGAAAGAGGAGGTGCTTACCTTGCTGACGATCTGAGCGGCGGAAGCTGCAGGGTGCGTGTGCTCTGTCATGGTGAGGTCATCCGCCCGCGGGGCAGACCGATAACGATAAAGCAGCACGGCAACCCTACGCAACGCGGTTGACTTAGCGGCCCTAGACACGAAAAAGCCAGCAAATCAAAACAAATACTGGTAACCGCGCAATCGAAAATCTTGGCTTGGGCGTTATAGCGGATTTCTGCTTGACAATAAATGATAACTTATATAATTTAATACTTATGGATGGAGGCGGCCTTAATCTCGATGCAGCTTTTTCCGCTTTGGCCGATCCCACACGACGGGCGATTCTAGCCCAACTCGCGCAAGGTGAGGCGACTGTGATGCATTTGGCCAAGCCGTTCGAGATGACACAGCCGGCAATTTCTCAACACTTGAAAGTCCTTGAGCGAGCCGGATTGGTGACTCGTCGTAGAGACGGTACGAAGCGGCCTCGCCGGCTCGCAAAGGGGGGTCTTGAGGCCATGGACCATTGGCTTGCCATGCTTAGAAAGGCTCTGGAAACAAACTATAACCGGCTGGACGGCCTTCTGGCCGACATGCAGCAACACAACGCAGGAGAAAAGCAATGAGCAAAATGACGCTTAGGACCGAAGGCGACACCATTGTCTTCATTACCAGACACTTCGCGGCGCCTCCCGAGGCTCTGTATCGCGCCCATACCACCCCGGCGCTGATTCAAAAGTGGATGCTGGGACCGGAGGGATGGACCATGCCGGTCTCTATCAGTGAGCCGAAGCCGGGCGGCAAGATTCGCTATGAATGGGTCAATGGCAAGGGCCAAGGCTTCTATCTCACCGGTGAGTACCTGGAGCTGGAGCCTTACAGCCGGATCGTTCACGTGGAACGAATGCACCTGCCCGACCCAACGCCTGACAACCATATAGAAACTACGTTTGAGGCCAATGGAACGGGTACTCTGATGACCATGCGCATGACCCTTCGCAATGCGGAGACACGGGCGGCTATGCTCGCAAGCGGCATGGAAAAGGGCATGGAAGCCAGCTACGGGCGGCTGGAAACGATGCTCTAAAATACCTTGCGGCGCTCCCACCGCAGTTGTTTCGCGGGCAAGGCCGGAACGCCACAAGATTTGAGGTCTTGGGAACTTCGCGCTAGCTTCCTCCCCGCTTTCGCAGAAACGCCGGAATCTCCAGGTCGCTTGCCTCGTAAGTGATGTTCATGCTGCTGGCAACGTTATCGATGGTCGGTGGCTCTTCGGAAACGGCATTTGTTCCTTTGACCGCCGCTGCGTATTTGGACTCCGCTTCCATTGCGTACTTCCTAGCGCCGTCTCCCTCTTCCACCACTTCCGCGTGGCGGACGACCTCGGAACCAAGCTCCATGTCGTCCACGGAATCGGGAGCATAACCGGCATTGCGCGGCCGCTCGCCGATGCGTGGATCGGCAGCCATGCTTGTGGTTGAGGCATTCGACTCAGACTCGCTCATCGGACCTACCTGGTAGGTAGAAGTCGAAGAGGGACGGTGACTCAGCACGGAGCCAACCGTCACATGAGCACGATCGCGGTTGCGAATTGTTTCTTTGAAGCCCGTCGCGATCACAGTGATCTTGACCTCGTCTTTCATCTTTTCGTCGAGCACTGCACCGAAGATGATGTTAGCGTCTTCATGCGCGGCGCTCTGAATAATTGTGGAGGCCTCGTTCACCTCAGCCAGTCGCAGCGAGCTGGAACCGGTCACGTTGATGAGGATGCCGCGAGCACCGTCGATGGCTCCAGCTTCCAACAGCGGTGAAGCGATCGCCGCCTGGGCGGCTGCTGTTGCGCGGTTCTCACCGCGCGCGGTCGCAGTGCCCATCACCGCGTAGCCCATGCCAGCCATGATGGTCTTCACATCAGCGAAGTCGCGGTTGATGATGCCGGGAATGGTAATGATGTCGGAGATGCCCTGAACCGCCTGGCGCAGAATGTCATCGGCCACGCGGAAGGATTCGAAGAAGCCCGCGTCTTTAGCGACTGCAAGCAATTTTTCGTTAGGGATGACGATGGTCGTATCAACCGAGTCTATGAGCTCCTGCAAGCCACGCTCAGCCTGGTTCTGACGACGCTTGCCTTCGAAGGCGAATGGCTTTGTCACTACAGCAACTGTCAAAGCTCCCATTTCGCTGGCAAGCGAGGCGATGATCGGAGCCGCCCCGGTTCCGGTTCCGCCGCCAAGACCTGTGGTGACGAAGACCATATCTGCGCCTTCGAGAGCTTCGATGATCTTGTCGGCGTCTTCCAGCGCGGCCTTGCGGCCGACTTCAGGATTAGCACCCGCGCCCAGGCCGTTGGTGAGCTTGACGCCGAGCTGGATTTTGACCGGAGCACGCGACAGCTTGAGCGCCTGTAAATCGGTGTTCGCCACCACGAACTCGATGCCTTCCAGGTGGGACTCGATCATCCGGTTGACGGCATTGCCACCACCGCCGCCGACGCCGATCACCTTGATTTTTGCGCTGTTCAGTGTGTCTTCGTTAAAGTGAATGCGAATGTCGCCTGGTTGCTCTTTCTCGTTGAAATCCTCGATCATGGTTACCTCTCGCGGGCTAAAGCCCGCGTGGAAATTCAATTGCCTGCCGTTGCGGCACGGCTAAGCCGCACCCTTTAAAGATCAACCTTGGATGCTGGCCTGCGACTGCCCTCAGGACAGGCTCTAAAGCCCCGCACTTCCCACTACACGCTCCTGCTCACGAACAGGGCCTTCAGCCTGGCGCCAAACCCGCGATCCACGTTCATGCGCGCCTGCCGCGCGCGGTGTCCGTACAGAACCAAACCAATAGCAGTGGCGAATTCCGGCTCCAGCAAGTTGGAAGGGAGCTTGGCAATCGGAACCGGATAACCCAGGCGCGTTGGCCGCCGCAGGATGTCCTCGGCGGTATCGATTAGACAGTTCAACCGTGAACCGCCGCCTGTGAACACCACCCCTGCTCCAAGCAACTCATAAACGCCGGCCTGGCGAAGGTGCTCGCGCAGCAGTTCCATCAGCTCGCGCGCTCGCGGTTCCAGGATCTCGCCCAGCATGCGCTGCTGCATCAGGCGCGAGGGACGATCGCCAACCGAAGGCACCTCGATTTCGTTGCCTTCGGGAATACGCGTCACCATCGAGCAGCCGAACATCTTCTTGATGTTCTCAGCATCGGGAATCGGAGTGCGAAAGCCGACGGCGACATCGTTTGTAAAGTGATCTCCGCCGACCGGAACCGCTCCGGAGTGAATGACCACGCCTTCGTAGAGAACGATGAGGTCGGTGGAACCGGCACCGATGTCGGCAAGACATACGCCGAGCTCACGTTCATCGGTCTGCAGGACGGAGTCGGCGCAGGCCAAGGCCTCGAACACTGTATCGTCTACGTGTATGCCCGCGCGATTAGCGGCGCTGACGACGTTCTGCGTAGCCGTCGCTCCAGCGGTCACTATGTGCACGCGGACTTCAACTTTCTTGCCCATCAGTCCGGCAGGATCGTGAACGCCGGGTTGCCCGTCCACGATGAACTCCTGCGGCAGCAGGTGAAGTGGCTCGCGGTCCTCGGGCAGTGGAACAGAACGCGCCTTCTCCACCGCCGCACGGACGTCATCGCGGCTGATTTCGCGAGTGCGTCCGCCGAGGACCACACCTCCATGGCTGTTGACGCCACGGATGTGCGATCCGGCGACGCCGACGATGGCGCGCTCTACCGGAGCCTGAGCGACGTTTTCGGCTTCCTCTACCGCCTTCTTAATGGAGTCGACCGCTTTATCGAGGTCGGCAATCACCCCTTTGCGCATGCCGCGGGAATCGGAAATCCCGTGTCCGCGGTAGCGGAGGGCGTACTCGTTGACTTCGGCGACGATGACACAGGTCTTCGCGCTTCCAACATCAATGACCGTTAGCAGGTTTTCTGTCTGACTGCCCATTCGTGTCTCTAGTGCTTCCTGTTCCCCTTCTTCCTGGCCGGAGTTGAATGCTTGGCCGGCGGCACAACCGCCGCTGGCGGTTGTGCTTTCGCCGTCGCAGCGTTAAATCTGCCTTGTTTTGCGCGTGCCGCAGCGGTATCGGGATTCATAATGACCTGGCCGTCGTAACGCAGGTCCACGGAATCCACGCGGGTGAACTGCGTTCGCCACTCCTGCACATGCGCCTCATAGACTCGAAAGCGCTCGAGAAAGTTCGCCGAGCCGAGATGAACCAGCACGACGCCCTTGGGGTCGTCTACGATCACCTTCACGTCGTCTGGATCCGAGAGATCGACTTCGCTCAACTGCTGCGAGTAGTGCGCGCCGGTTGAGTCGAGCTCCCGAACAAGCTGGTTGTAAATCTTCATGCGGGCTGCGCGCGTGGAGAGCGGCTCGCCGTCGCTCATGCCAACAACGACTGGGAACGAGAGGCTCGTCTGGGTGCCGAGCGGCATTTCCATGATCATGCCGTGCGCATCGAGGAATGCGATGCGCCCGTTGACGTTGACGAATGCGATAGGTACGCGCTCCAGCAACTGGATGCGTAAGCGATTGGGCAGAAGGCGCATGACCGTCGCCGACTCTACCCAGGGAATCGACTCCAACTGCTTCCTCTGATCGGCCAGAGAGAGGAAGAAGATGTTGCGGTCAATGTCGGCACCGAGGGCGTCAAGCACCTGCGAGCGAGTGACATTGCGCATGCCGAGAATCTCGATGTTTTCGCTGGAATCCATGCGGAAGCGCCACGATTGTGTGGCATACCGATAGAGTGTCACGGATGCCAGTCCGATGGCTCCGAGCAGCAGGAGCAGAACCAGCAGCAGCTTGATTCGGTCGGCGGCTTTGCGCGGCAGCACGCCGCGGCGGACGGGGACGCGCTTCTGTCCGCGAAGGAATGGCGACTCGCCCTCCTCATCGAGGTCGAGCATGCGCGCGTCGAGGGGAGACTCTTCATAAGAACGCGAGGGCGCGCGAGGCGCAGGCACCGCCTCGAAGTCCTCTTCCGGCAATGTGGACGTGCTTCGTCGAGCCATGCAGACAAAAATGGCCGACAACTTCGGCTATTTGCCTCACTATATCCGGTTTCGTCGGCAGCAAATCGCAGGTTTTTGCACGATTTCCGGAATCACCAAGAAGGTAAACAGGGCCGCGACAAAATGGGCTTCCGTCGGTCACAATACTGGGTCATGCGAAGCGGAGAATTAGCGCGCCTTGCCGGCGTGAACATCGAGACATTGCGCTTCTACGAGCGCAAGAGTTTGCTGCGCCAGCCGTCGCGGAACGCGGCCGGTTATCGCGAGTACAACGAAGGCGACCTGGAGACGGTTCGCTTCATCAAGCAGTGCCAGCATCTTGGATTTACACTTCGCGAAATCGGACAACTTGAGGAGTTGCATCGCGCCTTCCCGGAGTCTGCCGCCACAGGGAAGCGAAAACTCGCCGAGATGACGAAATTTCTCCGCATGTCGAAGGAGCGGATCGAAGCCATCGACCAACAGATCCAGACATTGCAGACCATGCGCACCAGTCTTTCGCGGCTGGCACGCGAGTTGCGCCGCACCAAAGGGATAGTCTGCCCGGCTTCGCGCCAGTAGACCGCGTTTGGCGGCAATTCGTCCCATCTGTCGCAAAGCAGCTTGACCCCGTACCAAAGTACGGGGTTCACAATGGCTATTGTTGCCCCCAGAGGGCCGCCAGGGAGGAGATAGAAATGCCCAGTCCTCGCAATACTGGCCGCTGGATCCTGGTTCTGGCCGTTGCAAGTTCATTCACCATCGCCGCCGCGATTACCGTCGGACGCAGAACGATGCGGATGGCGTCGGCCATGGCGGCCGCTGCCGACCGAAATGCGTTCGCCAAGTTATCCCCGGGCAGCACGACGCAAGCGGTAGCGGAGATTACTTCCACAAACCAAAAGGGCGACGCGCAGGGCAAATTGCTGGATCGTAAGCGCGAGGACCTCTATCGCCGAACGGTCACGCCTGTGGCAATCCACTACACCAACTCGACGCCGTTCGTTATGGGCAAACGCGAAGACTTGCATGCCAATGCGATTGTCCACGTGAAAGGCAGAGTGCGCGCTGACCACAGCATTGCGGCCGAGCAGATTGCCATCCTGACTGGATACGTGCAGGTGCAGTGAGCCCAGCGATGTGGATTTTCTTCTACGCAGGAGTCGGTGGCTGGCTGGGATTCACTCTGATCGGAGTGACGGCCCTGTTGCCATATCTGCTGCGGCGGTCACGTGTGAGTGCACTTCTGCACATGGTGCCAACGACCGGGCGGCCATACCTCGCACGTATGTGGCCACATTTCTGGCTGGCCTATACAGCGACTGCGCTTGCCCTCGTGCATGCGTGGATTTTCATGACCAGGGCGCCCATGCAGCGTATGAACAGTGCAGGACTCTCCCTTGCGAGCCTTGCGCTGCTCTGGTTATTTCTGCAAATGGCCATCGGTTTGCTGCTGCGACAACGTGACCTGCGCGAACGGAGGCCAATGCGGCAACGGCACTTCTGGTCGATGGTAGGGATTCTCGTTCTAGTGGGTGTTCATGTCTGGCTGAATGGATGAAGGTTTGTTTCGTGAGCAGCAACACGTTCGAGTTCTTCGAGGACCAGCGGACCAAGCTGCGACACGTTTCCGGCGCCCAGTGTCAGGACCAGGTCGCCAGGATCGGTTGACGCAGCGACACTCTCGACCGCCGTTGCGAACGAGGCCACATAGGTCGCATCGCCGCTTCTTGCTTTGGCGATTTTATCCGCCAGCAGCTTTCCGCTAATTCCCTCGATGGGCGCTTCGCTGGCGGCGTAGATATCGAGGACAGCCACGGTATCAGCATCGCCGAATGCGGCCGCAAACTCATAGAGCAACAACTGAGTCCGTGTGTAGCGATGGGGCTGGAAAATGACATGAATAC
>Ga0306925_10000063_pt1 | contig 52760 bp, 51 predicted proteins | sample flu12Cox44000176_FD_203755 | JGI IMG/M metagenome (GOLD analysis project Ga0306925, IMG submission 203755) | Lab enrichment of tropical soil microbial communities from Luquillo Experimental Forest, Puerto Rico - flux8day.12C.oxic.44.000.176 (v2)... | ecosystem: Environmental > Terrestrial >... | reverse complement strand
TGCTGGACGCCTTCTCCCGGCGCTGCATCGGTTGGGCGTTACAGCGCGGCCTGGAAGCGGCCCTGGCGCTAGAAGCCTTACGCATGGCGCTCGGGCAACAATTCCAGTACCGCCTGCTCCAACGCGGCCGCCCTCTGCTTGGGATGCCGCTTCGCCGCACGGTTTAACTCCAGCAACCCTTCCCGCCCAGCGCCCGGTACCGCCGCAGCCACACATACCCGGTTTCCCGGCTGATCCCGAAGCTCTCGCACAGCTCCCTCATGGTCTGCTCATATCGTTCATACTCCACGACGAACCCTACCTTCTCTTCCATCACACTGCTCGCTTTCCACGGCATGCCGTCCTTCTACATGCCGCTGGGCTCTCTGCACACTGTCAGGAATGCTCCCGGTCTGTTTTGTCAGGGATCCGCCCGGTCTGTACCAGCCGCATTGTTCCCCCTACTCCCCCAGCGTAATATCGATACCAGATGTTCCAATCCATCCCTCAGCTACGCAAATGGCTGGCCTGGTCAGCCGTTGCTCTCATCGGCATCGTCACGATCGCCTACTACATTGCTAAACTAAAGGCTCCACCCAAGCTCCATACCGAGCCCAAAGCCTTGGGCATCGACATCCAACAGACCAGCGAGGGGTTTTCGCTTTCGAAGTCGGAAGGAGGACGGACGATCTTCACCATCCGGGCCTCGAATGCCGTGCAGTTCAAAAAAGGAGGTCATGCCGACCTGAAGAATGTGCACATTGTGGTTTACGGCAAGGCCCACGACCGCTACGACCAGATTTACGGCAATGAGTTCACCTATGACCCGGGAAGTGGTGATGTTCAGGGCATTGGTGAAGTTCACATTGATCTGCAAGGCTATGCTGAAGGTCCTACCAAGCCTGATCAGGCTCCACCAGACGAGCTAAAGAACCCGGTACATATTCTGACGCACTCGCTGGTGTTCAATCAGAAGACCGGCCAAGCTCGCACCGACGATGTCGTCGAGTTTCGTACCTTGCAGGCGTCCGGAACCGCCGAAGGCGCCTATTACGATTCAAACACCAACCAGTTGGAGATCAAGTCGGATGTACACATCGTCACCACTGGCGACAATGCAGCCGATATTCTGGGATCCAGCGCGATCATCCAGAAAGATCCGAGGCAGGCCGTGCTGTTGAACGCCGGGATATATCAGACCGATCGCACGCTGACCGCTGACAAGTTAACGATGTTCTTCGAAGCCGACAATACAATCCAGCACGCCGAAGCCGAGGGCAACGTCAACATCGAGGTTCGTGGCGACACCATCGTTGACGTCAGCGGCCCACGCGGCGACCTGAACATGGGGCCCGACAACGCCATCAAGCAGGCGATTATGAGCGGTGGCGCCAAGTTCAATACCCGCGGTGACAATCTAAGCCACGGCTCCGCCGACACCTTCATCCTCGATTTCGAGGCGGACAATCAGCCTCGCTTTTTTCACATGGTGAAGAACGCGCGCATGCGCCAGGAACCTCAGCCCGGTAAGGCTGGGTCTCCCAGCCAGCCCATGGAAATCGCCGCCGACCAGCTAAATTTCGTGCTCGAAATTGGCAACGAGCTCAAAACCGGAGATACGGCAGGGGCCGCCAAAATTACTATCTTCCCCGCTTTGGCCGGATCGAAAGCTGGCAAATCTGCCGGCAAGTCCAGAGAGGATCTTGGCTCCTCGAATTCCACTACCGTAGCCACGGCCGGAAAGTTTCACGCTACGTTTGGCGAGGGCAATCGTATGCAAACCTTGCATGGCTCGCCCGACGCCCGCATCGTTTCCTCCTCTCCGGGCGTTCCCGACAAGGTCAGCACGTCTCGCAATCTCGATGTTGCCTTCGCCGCCGATGGTGGCGCGGAGAAACTGGTCCAAACCGGAGGCTTCGAGTACCACGAGCCTTCCGCCAAACCCGACACGGGTGGGCGCGCCATTTTCGCCGACAAGGCAACCTACACTCCCGCCGACGAAATTCTGGTCCTCAACGGCTCACCCCGCGCGATTGATGGTGGAATGACAACGACCGCCGACATCATCCGTCTGAATCGCCAAACCGGCGAAGCCTTCGCCGACGACAACGTCAAGACAACCTACAGCGAACTTAAACCACAGCCTAACGGCGCGCTACTGGCCGCCTCCGACCCGGTGCATGTGACCTCGCTTCACATGACGTCGCACCAGCAGCCTGGAGTGGCGCACTACAGCGGCAATGTGCGCTTGTGGCAAACCGCCAACGTGGTTCGGGCTCCGGTGATCGACTTCGATCAGCAAAACCGCACCATCCTTGCTCATGCCGACACAGCACAATCGGTTTCGAGCCTGTTCGTTCAGCAGGGGCAGGATGGCAAGCTCACGCCGGTTGACGTAACCGCTGACAAGCTCAGCTACGTCGACGCCGAACGGCGCGCACGCTACACCGGAAACGTCCTCGCCAAGAGTCCAACCGGTACAGTAAGTGCAGAGCAGATCGACATCTATCTGAAGCCAGCCGACACAACCGGTTCCAGCCATGCTCCGACAACCGCTGAGGGGGTGCTTCCTGCCTCGGAGGGTCCGAGCCGCATCGACCACATGATTCTCATCGGCAGAGTCGTCGTGACCGAGCCCAACCGTCGTGCCGTCGGCGACCGGCTGGTTTACACTGCTGACGATGAGAGGTATTACCTAACCGGGAAAACGGCGAGCATCTTTGATGCCGAACATGGTCAGGTATGGGGTGATTCGTTGACTTTCTACACTCACGATGATAGGGTGCTGGTGGAAAGCCAAGCGCCCGCAACCACCGTTACACGTGCGCGTATCACGAAGTAAATGCAGACTTTATCTGCCGAGGACATCGGAAAGAGTTACCGTGGACGCAGGGTCGTCAACGATGTAAATCTGCACGTAAAACAGGGTGAAGTCGTAGGCCTATTAGGCCCTAACGGTGCGGGAAAAACCACCAGCTTCTACATTATCGTCGGTCTGATTCCGTCCGATACCGGCCGGGTGGTCATAAACGATCAGGACATCACCGAGGTTCCGATGTACCTGCGGGCCCGCAACTTTGGAATCAGCTATCTCCCCCAAGAACCGTCAATCTTCCGCAAGTTGACTGTTGAGGACAACATTCTGGCGGTCCTCGAGGCGCAGCCCATCTCCTGGCACGAGCGTCGGGAACGGCAGGAGCGCCTGATCGATCAGCTCAGCCTTGGCGTGATCCGCAAGAACATGGGTTATGCGCTATCGGGCGGAGAGCGCCGTCGCGTCGAGATTGCCCGCTGCCTATGCATCTCGCCATCGTTCATTCTGCTCGACGAGCCGTTCTCAGGTATCGACCCGATCGCCGTGCTCGAATTGCAGAGGATCATCTCCGACCTGAAAACCAGCGGCATCGGAGTGTTGGTGACCGATCACACCGTGCGAGAGACGCTCTCGGTCACAGATCGTGCTTACATCATCAATGAAGGAAGGATTTTCCGCGCCGGTACGCCGGAGCAACTCGGCAATGATCCCGAAGTGAAGCGCGTGTACCTCGGCGAAAGCTTTTCGCTCATTTAGCGCACCGACCGGGGAAAGTTTCGCATCAGGCCACGCCTTCAGACCCTGGCCTGATCCGCTCAGCGGGACGAGGAACCTGCCCTGAGCGTAGTCGAAGGGTGCAGCAAGAATGCCGAAAATAACTCTGGGCTTTGGCCCCTGATGTAAATTTCGGTTTAGAATTTTGTAGGAGGTTTTTGGGCCCAGTCGGGTTTCCGCTGTCATGGTTTTGCTCCAGCCCAAGTTGAGTCTTCGAGTTTCTCAGAAACAAATTCTGACTCCGGGGCTCGTTCAGATGGTCAGTGTGCTCGCGCTCAACAAGCTCGAGCTGGCTGACATGATTAATGCCGAATTAACCGAGAACCCCGTCCTCGAAGAACTCGAGAACATCGTCCCCCTGCTCGACGATGTCTCCGCTCGCGAAGAACAGAAGGACCGCGAGAGCTCTGCCGCCGCTTTAGAGGAGCCTCCCAAACCGGCAGAAGAGAAAGACCCCTTCGACGAAATCGACTTTGGCAGCTTCTTCCGCGACTATCTCGATCCCGGGATGCGCACGCCAATCGAGATGGAGGATAGCGAGCGTCCATCCTTTGAAAACTTCCTCTCGAAGCCGACGACTCTTTCGGACCACCTGCTTTGGCAACTTGGTTCATTGCACGTCAAAGACGACGTCTATCGCGCCGCAGAGCTAGTCATCGGCAATCTGAACGAAGATGGATACCTTATTGCCACTGAAGACGAACTGCTTGGTCTGATGGACTTCGAGCAGAGTGTGGCCGAGCTGCCGCGCATCGAACCCGGGCAAACTGTGCCCGAAACCAGTTCTCAGCCCGCAGTACTCACTGTCCAGGGCGATCATCCCCTCGATACAGTCGCCGAGATTGCTGTAGCTGCGGCAACCGCTGTTGCCACCGAGCCTGTCGCTCAAATCTCCGATGCCACAGCTTCGCGGCCGTCCTTGGTGCCTCCGCGCACCGAACCTTCGCGCGTGCCATTCAGTCGTGATGCCCTTGGCGAGGCCATCGATATCGTTCGCCAGATGGATCCCATTGGTGTTGGCGCGCGCGATCTGCGCGAGTGCCTGCTGGCCCAGCTTATGTACCTGAAAACCGTCGAGCGCAAGAATGGCAACGGCAATCATGTCGCCGAGAAAGAGGCCATTGACGACGCCATCGTGATGGTTGACCAGCACCTGCACGCACTGCAGAACAAGAATTACAAGGACGTCGCCAAAGCGATGGGACGTCCGCTCGAAGCCGTGATGCGCGGCATGGATTTCATCCGTACGCTCGACCCGCGACCCGGCCTTCGCTACAACAAGGTTGAGACCCGTCTTATCGAGCCGGACGTCGCCTTCGTCAAGCAGGGCGAAGAGTACATCGTGGTGATGAACGACGAAGAGGTCCCGCAGTTGCGCCTCAATCCGGCCTACCGCCGCCTGCTGCACCGCGATGCCGCCGAGAAGGACGTGCGCAACTACGTCAAGGAGCGCTACAAGTCCGCTATCCAGCTGATCAAGAACATCGAGCAGCGTAAGCAGACCATCTTGCGCGTCTGTTACGCCATTCTCGCCCGGCAACGCGAGTTCCTCGATCAGGGAATCGACCACCTGAAGCCCATGATGATCAAGGAAGTGGCCGAGGAAATTGGCGTGCACCCTTCGACGGTCAGCCGCGCCGTGGCTAACAAGTATGCGCACACCCCGCAAGGCGTTTTCGAGCTGCGCTACTTCTTTACCGAGAGCGTGAATGGCCCTGAAGGCGGCGGCACCTCGTTGCTCATTCTGAAGCGCAGGGTCAAGAAGCTGATTGAGGAGGAAGATCCCACGAAACCGCTAACCGACGAGCAGATCACTCACATTCTGCAGTCGCAGGGGATTCAGGTCACTCGCCGCACGGTTGCGAAGTACCGCGAAGATATGCGCATTCCCAGCACTCACCAGCGCAGGGTGAAAGATTAGCTGTACCGGCTCCGGCACCTTTGCCAGGGAAGCATTTAGATCGGAACAGCATGAGTCTTGCATCCAAATTCGCTGGACAATGGCAACAATCCACGCAGGCGTGCAATTCAGAATTACTGAATTCTGCGTGTGCTCCGTGCCTCCGTGGTGAATTGTTTTTGCCGCTAGTCGCTGCTATATCCTGCAGCTTGCGGCAGAAGGGAGCTCAATGAACGTAGAGTATCTGGCGCGTCAATATGAAATCACTCCCGCTGTTCGTGACGAAGTCGAAGAAGGCCTCGGCAAGCTCACCAGGATTCTCGGTGAGAACTTCAAGTCCAAGGTCATCCTGACCAACGAAAAGCACCGCTTCATCGCCGAAATCACAGTCAAGCGCCGCCGCGGACATATTGTCGGCCTGGCCGAAGCCACTGACATGGTCACCGCCGTCAACCAGGCACTCGAGCACATCCAGACTCAGGCACTCAAGAGCAACGGACGCCGCCGCGCCACCCATCGCAAGCCCAAGGACAAGACCTGGAAAGCCCCCGTCGAAGCTGAGGGTGAAACCCAGATCTCCGTCGGTACGAACTCCGCGACCGCTGTTCCGGTCGTGGTGCACAAGTTTCCTGCCGTGGCCCGCACCAGCGAGGCACACTTAGTGAAGGCCACCGACTCGGTGGCCATGCGCCCCATGACCATCGAGGAAGCGGTGAAAGAGTGTGAGTTCCGCGACCGCGACGTCTTCGTCTTCCGCGATCCCAAGGGTCGCGTGAAAGTCCTTCACCGCCGTAAAGACGGCAAAATCGAGTTGATTGAAGTGCCGTAGTCTTCCGCCAACTGAGCTTTTTGCCGATGCCCCTCGATAAGCGCAGCTTGGGCGGATGTTTCCCGTCCACACGCAAAAGGGTGCGCCATCCTTTCCCTTGCTTTGGGGAGGGTGAAATCAAAGAGCCCCAGAGCCGGTTTTCAATCCCGCAACGCCCGCACCGGGTCGGTCCGCGTAGCTCGCCATGCCGGGAAGAAACACGCCGCCAGAGAGGCCGTACTCATCACCAGGAACGCCAGCCCGAACGCCAGTGGGTCGCGAGGGCTCACCTTGTAGAGCAGCGTCGCAAACAACCGGGTCAGAGTCAGAGCCGCTGCGACGCCAAGAACAACTCCAACCCCGGTCAACAAAATTCCGTGCGACAGTACCAGCCGCACCAGGTGCGTCGGCCGCGCCCCCAGGGCCATGCGCAGTCCCAGTTCACGCCTGCTCTGCGAAACAGCGTATGACATGACGCCGTAAAGACCGACAGCCGCCAGCAACAGCGCCAGCCCGCCGAAGATGCTAAGCAGCGCAACCACCATTTGCTGCGACCTCAGCGCCGAGCGGTTGATATGTTGCCGCATGGTGATCACCTCCCCCGGCGCTAGGTTTTCATCGAGTTCGTGAATCAAGCGCGCCAGGTCACCCGCAATTGCCGTGGGATCTCGCGACGTGCGGATATTCAGGCTGGTGCGAAGCGAGAAATTTTGCTGCAGCGGCACATAGTAGAATGGCTTGGGCGCCTCACCATAGCTGAAGTATTTCGCCATCCGCGCAACCCCCACCACGCGCAGCGATTGGCCTTTGAGTTGAAAACGCCTGCCAATGGGATCTTCGCCCCGCCAATACTGCTTGACCATTTTCTCGTTCACAATCGCAACTAGCGCTGTCGTCTCGTCATCGGCATCGGTGAACTCCCGCCCCGAAAGAAGCGAAATCCCCATGGTGCGGAAATAGTCAGGTCCGATCTCGTTATATTCCGCCGAAGGCCGCTCATCCGGCGCCGTCTGATATCCGTCGACACTGATCTGCTCCGAGGAATAGGGGTTGTAGCTGAACGGCCTGACCCGTGCTAGTGCAGCCGAATCCACACCCGGAATCGCCCGCACGCGATCCATCAGTCGAGTTTGGAAATCTTTCGCGCGCGTGGCGTCATATCCGGCCGCAACCAGGTCGAACCCGGTAGTCAGTAGGGACGCGGTCAGAAATCCCGGGTCAGAGGTGCGGATTCGCTGCATGCTTTGAATTAGAAGCGCTGCCGAGACCAGCAACACAAAGCACAGCGACACCTGAACCACAACCAGGATCGATCGAATCCGCGCCTTGCCCCGCGCTCCGAATACCGAGCCGGATTCCGATTTCAGTGACCCGGCAAGATCGACCCTGCCCGCCTGGATCGCCGGCACCAGGGCAAACATCAGCGTCGATACGAGGCACACGCCTGCGCTGAACACCAGCACGCGCCAATCGATCTCGCCCTTGAGATTCGCTACAACCCCTGACGGCGCAGCGAAGAACAACACCAGCAAGTTTCGGCACCAATACGCCACCGCGAGGCCCCCAATAACCGCGATGGTCGATAAGATCAGCCCTTCGGTGAGGAGCTGCTGCAACAGGCGGCCCTGTCGCGCCCCGATCGCCATGCGAATCGTGATTTCATGCTGGCGTGCGAACGAGCGAACCATCAGTAGGTTGCTGACGTTGGAGCACGCAATCAGCAGCACTACGAAAACTACGGCGAGCGTGACCGTCAGCACCGGCAGCATCTCTGTCGCCCCGTTGAACGGCGCCCTCCACAGCGGCAGAAGCCTGATATCGTACCCTCGGTTCGTTCCCGGATACTGAGCTTGCAACTGTTTCGCAACCGTTGAAATCTCTTCTTGGGCCTGTTCAATCGTGACGCCATCCTTCAGCCGCGCGAAGCCTTCGATCCAGCGTGCATTGCGGTCTTCCAGTTTGTAGCCGCCGGGTTCGAAAAGTTCCTGCATCGAGATTGGTACCCAGAACTGAATCGGCCAGCCGACGAACGTTCCATAAAATCCCTCGGGCGCGACGCCAATAATCGTGTGCTGCACTCCGCTCAGTATTTGGGTCTTGCCGACAATGCTCGGGTCACCGTGGAACCGCTCTTTCCACATCCAGTAGCTGATCACGGTTACCGGATGAGCATTCCGTCCGGTCTCATCCGCCAGATGAACCCCCAGAGCGTCGAAATAGTTTGCCGAGACGACGCTTCCTGCAACCCGCTGGGCGCGATCGCCAATGCTGATGGTGGTCCCCATGATCTTGTCGGCAATGAACGAATCGATCAGCTTGCAGTTGGCACGGAAATCTATGAAGTCGGGCCAGGAAGTTGCCGTATACTCGGCCTCATTGGTTACTTTGTTGCCGGCCAAATGATTGGTGCCGACGACGACCACCAGTCGCTCCTGGTGGGCGACCGCGGGGAAGGGACGCAGCAGCAGCCCCTCAATCCAGCTGAACACCGCCGCATTCGCGCCGATACCCAGCGTCAAACAGAGAATTGCCATAACCGAGAAGCCCGGATTGCGCCATAGCATCCGGAAACCAAAGCGAAGGTCTTGCTGAAAGTTGTCGAAGAAATTCACTCGACGCATGTCGCGGCACTCCTCTTTGATTTGCGTCACACCGCCCAACGAGCGCAGCGCGGCATACCGGGCTTCGTCCGGTGCCATTCCCTTGGAGAGATAGTCCTCAACCTGAGCTTGCAGATGGAATCGGAGCTCTTCGTCAAGCTCTTCGTCGGCCTGTCGCCTGCGCAACAGCGAGCGCATTCGCAACCGCAATTTGGAATACCAACGCATACATCACTCGCGTTTACGACCTCTCCAGGACCAGATCGATGGCGACTGACAATCGGTTCCACTGCTCCTGTTGGCGGCGCAAATACTTCGCCCCGGCAGGCGTCAGCGAATAGTACTTGGCGCGGCGATTGTTGTCCGACTCGCCCCACTTCGACCGGATCCAGCCTTGTTGTTCCAGCCGATGCAGCGCGGGATACAGCGCGCCCTGGTTCACCTGCAGCACCTCGTTGGATATCTGGCGGATGCGCTGTGCGACTCCCCAACCGTGCAGGGGTTGCAGCGCAATCGTCTTCAGCACCAGGAGATCAAGCGTGCCTTGCACCAGGTCTGTCGGCTTTCCCATTATGCTCTCCTGTCAACAGCTGACAGAACGCTATCTTAGATTCCTGTCAACCGTCAAGGGGAAGCCTAACCGGTCTCAGAATTCCCGCACTTTGCGTCTAGGTAGACATTGCAGTGGCGCGATTTTGGCTGAGGTAGTCGGCCACGATCCACGCCGCGCCGGTGATCGCGAGGTTCTGGGGGTTGCCGGCCCAACTGATCAGCTTGTGTGGATCGGCGAAAGGCGCCGGCAACCACACTAGCAATCCGAAACCGATGAGCATTGCGGTCAGTAATCGAGACGCCAGAAGAGCATGCCGTCCGGAAAATAATGAGATGGCTGCAAGCGCAAAGAAAATTGTGGTCGCTATCGCCCAGAACATCTGGCCGGGAGGAACCCACTTGGGGACGAAAGAGGCGGTTGCGGAAAGATAGAAGAGTTGTTCGAGGGTGAAGGAAACGACGCAGATGGCGAAACACAAGTATCCAATACGGGCAAGTCGCAAGGATTTCGAGTTGCTTGCGGTGAACGTCGCGTAAACAATAAGCGCGCCCGAGACGAGAGAGAATTGCTCAAAGAAGTTGCCCCATCGATCGTAAGTCCGAGGCTCCGCAGCAATGAACGGCACCCACATCAAGGCGAAAAACAAACAGACGGCACCCAGCGCTAAAGCCCCGAACCGCGCTGCCTTCGGACACTGAATTGATATGCCTCCAAAGAGGAAGATCGCAGCGGCAATGTAAACGAGAATCTCGCGGTGAGGAACGATCCCGAGCGCCCGGATTTGCTGCCAGGGCGAGTTAAAGTCACGCCAGACGAAAGCGATCACGCCAAAAGCAATAGCCGCAAGTCCGAACACGTGACGGCCAAGGTGGAGTCTCATCTTCTTCTGTCTCCTCATCTCGTTGCAGGTCTAAAGCGTCAACTATCAGGTATCAGCTAACGAGTCGTCGTTTTCATTGCTGTTTAGGGAGGGAGTCGGCGAGGGCTGACGAGATTCTGAGGTCGCACGCGAATGAGTTTTCCGCGCGTGGCGTCGATGTCTGCGATCAACAGTAACGAGATTGAGACAACCAGCGGCAGAACCACCAGCAGCGAAGCGGTTAATTTCTCCCCACGCGCACCGTAGCCTACCAGCAGATGGCAGCAGAGGGCGGTTATCACCATTAAATCCCAGGCGAGGTCGGGATACGGACCCATCATTCCGCCAGCGTGTATCCCCGTGAATTCAAAACGTCGTTCATGCCGGAAACTACGAGCGCCGTTACCGGTGTTGGCTGACTGAGAGCTGCAGCTTGTACGGCCGACCACATTTCGTTTCGCAGGTTACTGGTTTCGATGTTGATCTGCTGAAGTTCCTGGTGATCACTGGTCGGTAGAAAACGATACGCAGATCGAGATAGCGGCGAAGCTGGTTGCGGACATTTGCCGCATCCGCAACGGAGAGCAGGCCAGCCCGCACACATTTGGTGCCGATCGCGTTAGCCTCCGGGCCTCTTCGTCGTTCTTGCGTAGGTCATAGCGCCTGGTCGCCATCGAAAAAACTGAAGCGATAATGCGAAACGCAACAGTCGTCGTTCAAGCAAGAACCATCGCCCAACGGCTTTAGATTGACAGAGTTGCGGAGGGACGTCAACTTACTGGCGACCTCATCCATTCCTTTCCTCTCGACGGATTGCTTTTTAGTGAGGGGTACGACCCGGTCGATAGATGGCGACCTTCACCTGTCACATTTGACAGTTCCTAACGATTCCCTCGCGTAGTGAAATGGCAGGCCAGCAGGACGATCCCGAAATGTGAATAGAGATTAATCGGATCGAGAGTTCCGTTATTGCGAGCCGATTGAGCCGTTAGTTCTTGCCTGTCTTCACAGTCAACCCCTTGCCGTCGAAGGCGGAAGCCATCCGACAGAGATTGAAAGGAGAAGAGCATGGATTTTCGAATGAGCACGCGAAAACTGGCGCTGGGAGCGCTGATTGTTTCCTGCTTCATGATGACACGCAGCAGCAGCGCAACCACACACGGTCAAGGCGGTTCCACTAAGCCGCCGAACATTCTCGTCATTATGGGCGATGATGTAGGCTGGTTCAATATCGGTGCTTACCACCGGGGAATGATGGTGGGCAAGACGCCGAACCTCGACAAGATGGCCGCCGCGGGATGATGTTTACCGATTATTACGCCGAGGCGAGCTGTACAGCGGGTCGCGCCAACTTCATCACTGGCGAGATCCCTCTCCGCACAGGCATGACGACTGTGGCCCAAGCCGGCGCTGATGTCGGTATTCCCGACCAGGCGGTCACGCTGGCCACCGTGCTCAAAGCGCAGGGATATGAGACCGGCCAGTTCGGCAAGAACCATCTCGGCGATCTGAATAAGTTCCTGCCGTGTGTACACGGTTTTGACGAGTACTTTGGCTATCTCTATCACCTCGACGCCATGTCCGATCCATACTGGTTTGATTATCCGCAAGACTGGATTGACAAGACGGGGCCGCGAAATTTGATTCACTGCTGGGCGACAAACACCGCCGACAGCACCAGCCAGCCACGATGGGGGGTTGTAGGCAAACGGAAGATTGAGGACGAAGGCCCACTGGCGCCTTTCGCCAGCATGGATAACATGCAGGGCTGGCAGAAAGGGCGCCCGTACAAGCACAACATGGGAACGATTGACGAAGAGCTGGCACAGAGCGTCGCCGGTTTCATGGACCAGGCCAAGAAGGACGGCAAGCCCTTCTTCATCTGGCACAACCCCACCCGCGTGCACGTCTTTACCTATCTCTCGCCGAAGTACCAGGCTTTGATGAATCCCACATCAGGCTTCGGCCTGGAAGAAGCCGCAATGGCGCAGTTGGATGACAACGTCGGAGCGGACCTGCAGCACTTGCAGGACATTGGCGAGGCTGACAACACCATCGTGATTTTCACCACCGATAACGGGGCCGCAACGTTCACTTGGCCAGACGGCGCCAACACGCCGTTCAAAGGTCAAAAGGGCACCGGCTATGAGGGTGGCTTCCGCGTACCATGCATCATCCGCTGGCCGGGACACGTACAGCCGGGCCGCGTTGAGAACGGTATTTTCTCCGGACTCGACTGGCTGCCTACGCTGGCAGCGGCTCGGGAAAACCGAACATCACTGACCAATTGCTGAAAGGAGTGAAGCTGGGTGACCGTACCTATAAGAACCATCTAGACGGGTACAACCAGATGGCGCTGCTGGAAGGCAAAGGACCTTCGGCGCGACATGAGATTTTTTACTTCGCCGGTCCGGCACTCATGGCAGTTCGAATGGATGACTTCAAATATACCTTCCTCGCACAGCCGTATGGCTGGCCGGGAGAGAAGTTGACGCTTGATATGCCGATTCTCACTAACCTTCGGTGGGATCCTTTCGAGCGCTTCTCATGCTGCGGGGTGAAAGCGCTATCAATGGCGCGTGGGGTTATCCATGGACTTCTTTTGCGCGTGAGTTCTGGCGCTTCGTCGTGGTGCAGAAGGCGGTATTCGATCTTGCGGAAACCGCCATCAATTACCCGCCGATGCAGGACCCAGCCAGCTTCAACCTGGAGGCGGTCAAGAAGCAAATCCAGGCGATGATGAAGCAGCACGAAGGACAGTAGCGGAGGAATCCCAGATTTCCCAAAACCGGGTAAAAGTGGATAGGGTTAGTGGATAGAACTGAATCCCACACTTCCTGGAACAAGGGAAGCAGCAAGTCGGCAAGTACAGGCACGAGACAAAAGGGGGCGTGCAAACCAGTACGCCCCCAGCCTCCCCAAATACAATCTTTCCGGAGGCGCTGATGAACTCCACGCATCCAGACCGCAAGCAGAAGATCAAGCACGAACTGAGGGAGATGACCGAACTCTTCGTCTACCTGGCTTTCTTCTTCGTCGCGCTGGCGGTATACGACATGCTCCTGCTGAGGCGATACAGCGTCGAATATTTGACCATCACATTTGCGTTGCTCAATGCGGCGGTGATCACCAAGGTCATCATGATCGGAGAGTACGCGAAGCTTGGCAGAAGACATGAAGAAAAGGCATTGCTGATTTCCGCGGTGTGGAAGGCTTTCGTGTTTGGCTTGCTGGTGTTCGCCTTCCATGTGATTGAGGAGGTCATTAAAAGGCTGATTCACGGAGAGGACATGGCTCGAGCTTCGCGGGAATTACGTTTGGAACAATTTGCCGGCCGGGCTATTGTGGTGTTCTGCGTCTTCGTTCCTCTGTTTGCGTTTCGGGAATTCCGGCGGGCGATGGGCGAAGAGGAGTTCCGGTCTCTAGTCTTTGGCGGGAAAGAGAAAGCTCGACGTGGGGTCCTGGACGGCACGGCTGAAGAGGTTGTGAAAAAACCATCGAAAGCAGACTCCTCGCGGACTGAAGTCCGCTCGGAATCTCAAAAATAAAGGATGTGTACGGCGCTCCTAAAGCTGCGCCCCTTCAAAACCGACTTGGAAGGGAGTTTTACCAGCCGGTGAAGCCGTGCCTTTTCAAAACCGATCTATGGCACAGGGTGTAGCAACGGGGGATCTATGGGCGGATACGATCGGGGCAGAGTTGCGGCAGTCTTCTTTGGCTTGATGATGCTAACGGGTTGTCGGCAGTTGGGAGTTGATACGGAAAAGCTATTCAGGCCGGGTGAGGTATCGGAGATCGTCGGCTTTCTGGCGGGCTTCGGAACAACTTTTGCCGCTGTGCCGGATCTCCTAGCGATGCTCAGGCGGCGGTCGAGCGAAGGCATGAACCCGCGGATGGGCGCAATTATGGGCGCCTTTCAGATTCTGTGGATCTATTACGGTTTCCTGATTGCATCACGACCAGTGATTCTCTGGAACGTGATTGCGGTGCTGATCAACTTCATAACCGTCGGCGCGTACGCGTATTACCTGCGCAGGGAAAGAGAAAAGGCCGGTACAGGGACTAGATAAATCCAGGGGTAAGCGAGCCTCGTCTGGTGTTCCCGATTGCGTCGATCGCGATACAAGCCGTCGCTGCGGGAGCACCGCCGTCAGCGACGGCTTTCACATTTGTTGAAGACAAATCGACTTCGACCGCGATGGGCTTCGACCGCCGACGACCTCGGCGTAACTCTCACCAAGCACCTGAGCTTGAACGCGGGATACCAGTTGGGGTCGAGGCTGACGGTCAACGCCGATACAAAGAAGGATCGCCTGGGCCTGCGTTTGACGCAACAGGGGCCGGTCGTGGGGATGGAAGTGTCGTTTTAGCCCCTTAAGTTGGTGCTGGCGCCAGCTTCCACAGGACTTCCTGAAATGAGCTACGGCTCGGTTCCGGGCGGTTTTTGCGTTGTGTCAGGCTGTGCGGCGGGGGGAGTTTCGCGCTGCGGAGGCAGAGGATAGTAGCCGTGCCGCGCCGTCACTAGCAGCCCCGGCCGCTTCACCCGCACCTCGATATCGCGATAGGAGCTGGAGGCGCGCTGGGCTGTCGTGTATCCAAGTGTGTATTGATTGCGCGCTTCGGCGGTGATCGACTGATAGGCGTTCTCCATCGTTTCGCGCGATGCGGAATCGAGGACGTCGCCACCGGTCGCGTTGGCGTACTTGGGAAGGATGTCGCTATAGCCCTGTCCCGGTATGTGAAGCTTCTCGAGTTTGTTCATGCCGGGAATCACCGGAGGTTCAACGTTAATTGCGTAGATCGCGATTCCGTTGGTGAGCAGGACTTTCAGAACCTGAGCGTAGCTGGCGCGGCTGCCGTACTCGTAGCCGTTGCTGACGACGAAGATAATCTTTCGGGTCTCGCGCGGTAGATGGCCGAGCTCTGTCGCGGCCATCAGGATGGCGTCGTTGAGAACATGCGATTCCCGTGTGCCGGTCTGGTTGGTGAGTGGAAGTGTGCCGGGATCGACGGGCTTGCCGTTGGTACTGGGAGGAGAGCCAAGTGGCCCGCTGATTACGGGCGCGCCGGGATTCTGTCCGCGCAGGTCGCGAATGCGCTGCAAGGCAATCTGCAAACGCTGGGCATTACCGAAATCGGACTGTTTCTGAACCGTGTTGCCGTAAGTGAATACCGAAACTTTGTCGAATGGCCCGAAGGAGCCGTCGAGCGCCGAGTAGGTTTGCGAGACTTTCTTTAGCGTGTTTTCAGAGATGCCGAGGTCGATGATCAGCGCCGCCGAGAGGGGAAAGGGATCGCTGGTAAAGAAGGTCAGCGTCTGCTTGACGTTGTCTTCATAAACGCTGAAGTCCTGAGAGAGAAGGCCGTCAACCAGCCGGCCGTCATGATCTTTCACTGTGACCGGGACGCTGACAAAATTGACGTTCTTGGTCAAGGTGAAGAGCTGATCGAAATCATTGCCGGGCCCGGTAGGGGTTTTGCCGGCGGGAACCGTCTTTATCCCTTGCGAGCCGGGTGGAGGCGCCTGCGGGTTCGTGTCTTGCGATGAAGTGCCGCTGGGCGGCGTATCTTCGGCAGTCTGGTGCGGAGAATTGGCTGGCGCGCCACTGTTGCCGGCATCCGGAAGTGGAGCCGTGACGTCTGGTCCAGGCTCGGAAGGCGGTGGAGGCGCGTTTCGCTGTGGAATGGGGGCGTCCGGCAGGGGCTCTTGCGCAGGAGCGACCGAAGCTGCGGCCCAAAGTACCGTTGCCAGAATAAACAGAGAGGCCCAAAAACGGCATCCACGCGTCAACATAGATTAAGCGGCTGTCTCCACTTGAACCCGGAACCAAGCTAAGTATAACCGCAACCACCGAGTAGTGGCACCCGCTCTGGTGTTACATCCGAATAGGATTGCAATACAATGGTTTCAATCGGAAGTAAAGCAGGTAAATTCTTGAGCCGCCTCCGTACCCCCCTCTTTCTTGCATGCTTGGTGCTCTCCACCGTGTGGCTGGCTGGCCAGTCAACGGTGCATGATCAGGAACCGCCCCACTCGACCGTGTCGCCTCCGCTGCAGGACCAGCCAGGGCAGGAACCGGAGGAGTCCGGTCAGACGTTTAAAGCGCAAGTCAACGTTGTCAACATCTTCTTTAACGTGAAGGACCACCACGGGCTGCTGATTCCGGGACTCACGAAAAACGACTTTGACGTTTCTGAGGACGGCAGACAGCAGACCATCAAGTATTTTGCGGCTGACTCCGACCAGCCGTTGACTTTGGGAATTTTGATTGACACCAGCCCTAGCCAGACGCGGGTACTGACGATCGAGCAGGAAGATTGCGCGCAGTTTCTGCAAAGTGTTCTTCGAAAGAAGGACCTTGCCTTCCTGATTAACTTCGATTCGGACATCGATCTCGACCAGGACTACACCAACAACGCTACGTCGCTAAAGCGAGCGCTGAATAAGCTGCAGATTGGTGGCGGCTCGGCAGGCGGAGGCCCGGTCGGACTCGGCGGCGGGCCGGTGCCGAATGCCCATCCGCGCAGCACGGCTCTGTATGACGCGATTTACTTGGCAGCGGACGAGAAACTGAAGAATGAAGTCGGCCGCAAGGCCATGATCGTGTTCACCGACGGCGAAGACGAGGGCAGCCGATTAAGGATTCGCGATGCCATCGAAGCGGCACAGAAGGCCGACACCATGTGTTACGTCATTCTCATTGCCGACCGGGGGGGCTGGTACCAGGGCTTTGGCCTGGGCGACATGAAGAAGCTAGCCGAGGAGACCGGCGGGCGAGTGATTGATGTGGGCAACAACCAGCAGAAGCTGCGGGCCGCTTTCGATCAAATTCAGCAGGAACTGCGCAGCCAATACAACATTGGCTACACGCCAACCAACATGAAGCTCGACGGCTCCTATCGCAAGATCCAGATCAAGACGAAGAACAACGACTACAAGGTGCAGGCACGGCAGGGATATTACGCTAGGGCGGGAGTAGAGTAGCAGAACCCTCGCGGCCTAAAGCCCGCTCGGATAATCAAAAAACGCTCATCAGCACGACTGAAGTCGTGCCCTGACTAATTGCAGTCATCCGAGAGATTTTTCCGTCACTGCTAAAGCTTACAGAGACTCGTGTTCGTCGTCACCACCTGGTGTATGGCTTAGCCACGAGGTTAGCGTTGAAGTAGCGCGGATCTTTTGTCACTTCCTCGCCAATCCAACCGGGCAGACCGACCTTCTGATTTTCGTCCTTGAGCTCGACCTCGGCTACGATTAAGCCTTTGTTCTCTCCTGCAAACTCGTCGACCTCCCAGGTGATGCCGCCCTGTGGGATGCGATAGCGGGTCTTCTCGATCAGCGGGCGCTCGCAGAGGTTATCGAGCATCTCGTTGGCATCGGCAGAGGGAATTTCGTATTCGAACTCAGAGCGGCTTGCCCCCTTGGTAATGCCCTTTACAGTGATATACCCTTTGTCGCCTGCAGTGCGCACGCGAACTGTGCGTTCTTTGACCGTGCTGAGGTAGCCCTGGCGATAGTGTTTCCCTTTCGCGCCAGCGCGCCAGGAGTCGCCCTTAACCAGGTATTTGCGTTCGATCTCTTTGCCCATTTCAATTTCCCCCGCTCTATGCCTTCGCGGGCTAAGGCCCGCTCGGGAGTACAATAAAGCGACTCGACCGCTGGCTTAAGGGCCAGCTCTGAGCCTAAATCCAAGTTTTAGTTTCCTCTGCTCCAGCCCAAGATTCGCCGGATCTCACGAATGTAATTGACATTCGGTTCATGGATGCCCAGCTTATTCACCAATTGCAACACGGCGTCGGCATCGGTCGATTCCACAGCCACTGTGTCGCGCGGAATGCTGTTGATTAGTATGCGTGAATATTCGGCTGCGCAAACCCCGATGCCGAACTGATATCGAGTTTTCGAAACAGCGACCACCGCGACTTTCGGATTGGGACGCATGACTTCTTCTGAAAACTCGTCGAAAGTGTACTGAGGCTTTGAAAGCGGAGGTGGCTGGAGCTGCAAACCGGAAAAGACCTGTTCGGTAATCGCCGCTGCTGCAATCGGAAACGCGGCTTTTAGAATAGGCTTCCATTGCTCCAGTCCGCGGTCTTCGTCGACCAGGACCTTTATGTCCATAAGCTTGTCGCGGACCTTCGCGTTGCACCGTTCGGTTTCAGCCGAGATGAAGTAGGTTTCATCACTCGACTTTTCACTTGCCTGCGCCGTTGCGCTGAGTTTCTCGCGGAGAGGCGCGAGCGATTCAGCCCAGATGCGAAATTCATAGCGGGGTTTTATCTCGGCCATAGCAATCCTTTCGGAACAAGCGAGTATATGCGATGGCAAGTCATTGGCAAATTCCGCCGACTCTGTGCGTGAACCGCCATCGATTCGAATTCACCCGTAAAATGGGCGCACGCCCTTTTCACATCATGTAAACCGCATCCCTACCCGGAGAATCTGCATGGCTCGTTTGGCGCCGTACTCGATCCGTGTTCGAAATTTGTTACTTGCGCTGGTTTTTAGCGTTGCGATGGCGGCCTCTCACTCTGAGGCGCAAACGAAGGCGGCATTGACTGAGAAGATCCAGAATGTCATGTCCCGCCCGGTTTTCGCGCATTCGAATTTCGGCATTGAGTTTCTCGACCTGCAGTCAGGCGAGGTCCTTTATTCGTTAAACGCAGACAAGTTATTTGTTCCCGCCTCGACGACGAAGCTGCTGACAGAAGGAACTGTGCTGGCGAGGCTCGGCAATTACCGCTTCCACACTTATATCTACCGCACGGGACCGGTTGACGAGCGCGGGACGCTCAAGGGGGACTTGATTCTGGTCGCGAGCGGCGATCCGAATTTGTCGAACCGCATACGGCCGGATGGGGAGCTGGCCTTTGCCGACCACGATCACTCATACCAGGGTCCGGCGGTACCGGGAGATCCGCTGGCCGTCTTCCAGGACATGGCAAAGCAAATCGCCGGTAAGGGAATTCACAAGGTCGAGGGCAACGTGTACATTGACACTTCGCTGATGCCCGATGGCCACCATGAGGGCGGCACGGAAGTCGTGCTGTCGTCGATCATCCTCAACGACAACGTAGTCGATTTCACCGGCAAGCCCGGCGTCAAAGTTGGCGATCCTATTACGATGACGGTGTCGCCCGAAACCTCGTACGTACACTTCGTCAACAAGATCGTTACTGGCACGCCCAACAGCAAGCCAAGCCTCGAGGCGTGCGATCCGACGACGCGGCCGGACGGGTCTATTGAGGTTGTGCTGAATGGCAGCATTCCGCTCGGGGCGGAGATCGAGACGGGCGCTTATCCTGTGCCGTCGCCGACGCGGTTTGCGACAGCCTCACTGCGCCAATGCGCCTCAGAAGCAGGCATACGGATTGTGTCTGGAAAGGCTTCACGCCAGCCCGATTTCGCGGCGCTGAAGCGAGATTACGCCTCAGAAAACATGGTGGCGGAACACATTTCTCCGCCTCTGTCAGAGGACGTGAGGCTGACGCTGAAGGTGAGTCAAAACCTGCATGCGAGCATGGGTATTTACTATCTCGGATTGTTCGTGGCCAAGGCGAGCAAGGACGTGTTGAACGCGGGATTCAAGGTCGAGAACGAGTTTCTGAAGTCGGCAAAGCTCGATCTGAGTGGGGCATCGCAGGGCGACGGTGAAGGCGGCGATTGGGCCGACCTATTTTCCCCGGACTTCGTGTGCCATTACTTGAGCTACTGGAAGACTCGTGCCGACTATCAGGTGCTTTTGAATGCGCTCCCGATCCTGGGCAAGGACGGAACCCTGGCGAAAATCCAGGTAAGCAGTCCGGCGGCAGGGCACGTTTTCGCCAAGACCGGGACATTTGGCTCGGATGACCGCTTAAACGGAAGTCAAATGCTGAATGGAAAGGGGCTGGCGGGATACGTGGTCACGAAGTCAGGGAGGACGATAGCATTTGCCGCATACGTAAACCACACGGCATTGAGCAATGATCCCGATGAGGCACAGAGCATCGCTGGACAGGCCTTGGGAGAAATCGCCGCGGCGGCCTACGAGGTACTGCCCTAGTCGGAATGGGCCTTGTCTTTTGGAGAGAGATTAGGCCCAGTTTCGCGTGCGTTCCAGGAACTCTGTGATCCAGGCTGAACGTATGGCCTGAAGAGTCCGCTCGTCGAAGTTCTGCGGGTCGCCCTTGAACTCGCTAAGCTGAATCACGTAAGCATGCAGACGACTCAACTCGACCTTGTCCGGTTCAACCTCGGGATGCTCGTTGGAAAGCATGATTCCAACTTTGTTGGTGTCATCCCACGTCAGTTCTTTCGCCATGAGTCTCCTCCGGAGATGCGGGCAGAATTATAGCGCAGTCTCAGGCTCTAAGAAGTACCGTTACTTCCTAAGAGTGGGCAATAAATAGCATCAGACACCCCAGTCGCCGCTGGTTGCGCCGAAGACGCGCTGGAAGATCTTGTCGATGTTGCGCAAAGGACGTTTCAAGTCGAAGGCATGCTCCAAGGTGTTGCGTTTAACCTTCGAGGAGATTTCCTTGTCGATCATGATCAGTTGGCGGAAATCGAGGTCTTCCTTCCATGCCTTCATCGCACTCCTCTGCACCAGCCGATAGGCATCTTCACGCAGCATCCCGGCTTCGACCAGATCGAGCAGCAACTGTCCGCTGAAGACCAGGCCACCGGTAGATTCCAGGTTTTTCAGCATGCGCTGCGGATAGACCATGAGCGTGTCGATCAGGTTGGCTGTCTTGTTGAGCAGGTAATCCACGAGGATGGTGGAATCGGGAAGGATTATGCGCTCGGCGGATGAGTGCGAGATGTCGCGCTCGTGCCAGAGCGGGATGTTCTCCAATGCCGCCTGCGTATTGGCCCGAACCACGCGGGCCAGACCGCTGATCTGTTCGCAGGTGACAGGGTTGCGCTTGTGCGGCATGGCCGACGAGCCCTTCTGCTTCTCGCTGAAATACTCTTCGGCTTCGCGGACTTCGGTGCGCTGGAGGTGGCGAATTTCTGTGGCGATCATGTCGAGAGTGGAGACGATGACAGCCAACGTGGCCACGTAAAAGGCATGGCGGTCGCGCTGAATGACCTGAGAGGAAACAGCGGCAACATTAAGTCCGAGGCGCTGGCAGATCTTGTACTCGAGCTCGGGATCGAGGTGAGCGCCGTTGCCGACGGCACCGGAGAGCTTGCCGACGCGCATTTGCTCTGCCGCGAGTTCGAAGCGTTCGATGTTACGAAGGGTTTCGGAGTACCAGTTGGCCAGCTTGAGTCCAAAGGTGATCGGCTCAGCGTGCACGCCGTGGGTGCGGCCGATCATCGGCGTGTCTTTGAATTCCCAGGCGCGGCGCCTGAGCACGTCACGCAGCTTCTTCAGGTCCTCGCGGATGATTGCCGAAGCCTGCTTGACCAGCAGGGCCTGTGCGGTGTCGACCACGTCGTTGGAAGTAAGGCCGTAGTGGAGCCAGCGCGAATCGGGGCCGACTTTCTCGGCGACGGCAGTGGTGAAAGCAATCACGTCGTGCTTTACTTCGGCTTCGATTGCCTGGATGCGATCCAGGTCGAAATCGCCTTTTTCGCGGATAGCCACGGCCGCCGATTGCGGCACCAGGCCTACCTCGGCGAGCGTTTCGGTGGCGGCGATTTCGACTTCGAGCCAGGTACGGAACTTGTTCTGGTCACTCCAGATATGTCCCATCTCGGGACGCGTATAACGTGCGATCAATGACGTGCTCCTTTACGAAAAACAACAGCACTGTAGGCAGAACCTTTCATTCTACCTGCTGGAAGAAGCAGGCTGCGCAGTGCGGGGTCGTTCGCGAGTGTGAGAGATCGGTCCGAGGCCGTACCATGGAAGTAGAAATTTACGAGCGACTATTTCTTTGCTTCAAAGGTTGCGAAAGCGCCGACTTTATCCAATTCGAAGCGCAAAGCGCATTGGTTCGGCGCGACGTGGCCGAAGAAAACGCTGAACTGGTTTTCCGGGTGAGCAAGCTCACCCATATCCATGGTGGCCCGCAAAATATCATCCTTCTCGTCATACTTGCCGCTAGTATCGGTGCTCTTGGAGATGATGAGCTTCCATTTCTTCTCGGACGGAACCACGAACATGGTGTAAGCACCGAGGGGGAGCGAGTGGCCTTCAAGGCTGACCGGCGTACTCACGAACAACGTCATGGGCTTTCCGCCTGGGGCCCAAACTCTGTCGTAGGGGACATCGCGTCCAAGTACCGGTCTTTTGGAAGGGGCCGTCTTCTGATACTCGACCGCCAGCTGCCGGTTTTCGTCAAAGTTGCAATCTACGGTATTTGAGTCCGAGATATCTTGCCCACACACAGCCGGTACAGCCAGAAGCAGAGCAAACACGTACAGACAGAAGCGATTCCTCATGGAATCCTCCATTTAGGCTTCCTAATCCCCGCTAGAGGTAAGTGAACGTATATCATAAGATTCAGTGGAGAGCATAAAATATATCGTGATACGATATGATTGCTGAAGATTATGACTGATCGTGAAGGATTACAGGACATCGACTATCACGCTCTGGCGGAGTTTCGCTACCAGATACGGCGGTTCTTACGCTTCAGTGAAGAGGTGGCCCGTGAGGCCGAGCTGGAACCCCGTCAACATCAACTGATGCTAGCCGTGAAGGGGGCAGATTTGGGCGAAGCTCCCCACATTGGATACCTGGCGGAGAAACTGCAGGTACGTCACCATAGTGCGGTTGAGCTTGTGGACCGTCTGGCAAAGCGAGGCCTGGTTCAACGGATTCGGGACAGACTAGACCGCCGTGAAGTGCATGTGCGGCTGACGGCGCGTGGCGAACGAACGCTGGCCGCCCTTACGCTGCACACCAGTGCGGAACTGCGCTCAGCCGCTCCAGCGCTAGTCCGCAGTCTGCGGAGAGTCATGGCCGGCCTGCAGGGTAATCATCATATACAGCGCCAGCCTGCCTCGGCGGCGAAGGCCGATCTTCATGCCCATTCTCAAGCGCGGCCTTCGCGCGGGAAGGACTCAAACTCAGTTCGTGCCGATTAACCTCGGCTTCGAAGATCGGCATCCTACCTTTCGGTGAAAATCACCCAGGCGCGCGACTCTTCCAAGTCCATGCGAATGGAACACTGGTTGGGTGCGACGTGCGCAAAATACACGCTGAACTCGTCTTCCGGGTTGGACAACTCACCATACTCCATAGGAACCCGAACCAGGTCATCTTTTTCATCGTAACAGCCGCTGGTGTCGGTGCTCCAGTGGAATGTCATGCCCGTTGACCGTGACAGGCGTTTTGACGAACAACGTCATCGGTTTGCTGCCCGGCGCCCAGGCTTTGTTGTAAGGAATCATGTGACCAAATACAGGCTGCTTGGAGTTCACCGTCACCCGCTGGTATTCGACCGTGATCTGTTTGTCGGGATCAAAGTTGCAGGTCGCGGTGGCAGATGAGGTCGTACCCTGGGCGCACAGCGTTATCGCCGTCAGCAGGGTAACAGGCAAGATCAGCAGAGAAATTAGACGATGCATCAGGCACCCCAGAACATGAGCTCTTCACCCTGTATGTGATTTGCAAAACAATCCGGCCAAGCCAGCCGGCTTTACCTAAGACGATGCAAATATATCGTATCAAGATACATTTGTTTTATTATTGTGCTTTGTTTTGGTTAATCGCTGAGTTGGTCCCGCGTTTTTTCTATATGTCGTAAAACGATATAAAATCCAAGTGAGGCAACCATAACCGGGATTCCTGCGACCGCTGCATCTTGCCGAGTGGCTTGAATGGCCAACAAGGGTGGCAAGACGCAGTTCAAAAAAGGTCAAGCGCACGTGGTCCGCCTGTAGAACGAAAAGAAGCATCCAAACAATTGAGATGAATTCGCAGAAATTCAAGGCTAGATTTTCCCGTCGAAAGACCAGTGGAGGTCTGCGGCACCTCGGCGATTTCACCACCAACTGGGAAGTTGTTCCGATTACAGCGCTGGCTGTCTTTATCGGGGTATTCAGCGCATTCGTTGCGCTCGCGCTTCTCAGGCTTATTGGGCTATTCACCAACCTCTTCTTCTTTCAGCGATTCAGCACCGCGCTGGTTTCTCCCGCGGGAAACAAACTCGGACTGCTTGTGGTGTTCGTGCCCATGATTGGCGCGCTGATGATCGGCTTCATGGCGCGCTACGGCTCTGAGCGCATCCGAGGACACGGCATACCGGAGGCGATCGAAGCCATCTTGCTGAAAGGGGGAAAGGTCGAGCCTCGAGTTGCGTTCCTCAAACCGATATCGTCGGCCATCTCGATTGGGTCGAGCGGTCCCTTCGGAGCGGAAGGGCCCATCATCATGACGGGCGGAGCGTTTGGCTCGATGATTGCTCAGTTCTTTCATCTGACTAGCCTGGAGCGTCGAACGCTGCTAGTCGCCGGAGCGGCAGCCGGAATGTCGGCGACGTTTGCATCTCCGTTGGCTGCCGTTCTTTTGTCCGTCGAGTTACTGTTGTTCGAATGGAAGCCACGCAGCCTGATACCAGTCGCGATGGCCAGTGTGGCCGCGGCTGCGACGCGACGCTGCATCATCGGCATAGGGCCACTGTTTCCCACGCCGCCCATGCGGTTTTTGTCGGGCCGCGTGGACTCTTGGGTTGCGTGCTGGTCGGGTTGCTGGCGGGAGCGCTGTCGGCGTTACTGACTCTGGCAGTTTATGCCGCCGAAGATGCTTTCCAGAGACTACCCATCCATTGGATGTGGTGGCCAGTCATCGGCGGATTTGTTGTCGGGCTGGGCGGCCTCATCTTCCCGCAGGCACTTGGCGTCGGGTACGACATGATCGGCTCGCTGCTGCAAGGTGATGTTGTACTCAAGACCATTGCCGGCATTTTGCTGGTGAAGTCAATTATCTGGGCGGTGTCGCTAGGGTCCGGCACATCTGGTGGCGTGCTGGCGCCGCTACTGATGATGGGCGGTGCACTCCGGCGGACTGATGAGCGGCTTTCTGCCAAACGAGGGCTTGGGCTTTTGGCCTTTGGTTGCGATGGGCGCGATTCTGGGCGGCACGATGCGATCACCCTTTACGGGAGTCGTGTTCGCGGTTGAGTTGACGCACGACGTCAACGTCATTCTGCCACTCTTACTGGCGTCGGTTATCGCGCACGCATTTACGGTGCTTACCTTGCGGGGGTCCATCCTGACGGAGAAGGTGGCGCGTCGCGGATATCACCTTAGTCGCGAGTATGCGGTCGATCCACTGGAAATTCTCTTTGTTCGCGAGGTGATGCGGCCTGATGTCGTGGCGCTTCCGGCCGACGCGTCGGTGAGTGAATTGGCCGAGGCACTGCACGACGAGCACAGTCCTCGGAGGCAGAGCCTCTATCCCGTCGTAGATGGTGACAAGAAGCTCATTGGCGTGATTCCGCGCCACGAGTTGCGGGAGCTGGTTCACCTGCGGGACGGGAAGCAGCTTGCGGATATCGTTCGGCATGATCCCCAGGTCGCTTATCCGGATGAGCCTCTGCGGGTTGTGGTCTATCGCATGGCTGAAACTGGGTTTACTCGCTTTCCCGTGGTGGAGCACGACGGCTCGCGCAAACTTATGGGACTCGTCTCACTCGACGATCTGTTGAAGGCCAGAACGCAGACCTTGGAGGCTGAGCGCCGCCGCGAACGGGTATTGCCGCTACGGCTGAAGTTTCCATTGCGAAGACAGAACACGCCTTCAGCTTGAGCAAGAGGTTAAAGCCGCCTCAGCCTTCGTCCACTACGCCCAGCCGCTGACTCATCTCTTCGTAGAGAAAACCTTCGCCCGGGCGGTAGGGCTGAACCCATTCTCCGTCGATGACGAACTGCGGGATGGCGCGCTTGCCAGTTCGGCGTATGAGCTCTTCTGCGGCTCCAGGCGTAGTTTCAATGTTGATTTCGGTGTACGGGACTTCGTGGTTATCAAGAAAGCGTTTCGCGATACGGCAATCAGGGCACCAGGGGGCTGAGTAAACCAGAATTTCCATGTGTTTTCGATATTAGAGAAATTGCCGCCGCACGTCTGCCCAATCATTCAGTCGCGGATAGCGGTTCTCGTTGAGATTGTGAGGGGCGGTATAAAGATAGCCCTGTCCGGAAAAGCGCGCAAAATGCCTCGGGCTGTCATCGATCAAAAAATCCGTAGCTATGACGCTCTTGTCTCCACAGAAGACGATGTGACTGTCAGGAAAATTCTGGAAGTGCGTTTTAATCCACTCGTACTTTTCGGTGAACGAAGTGGGAAACTCCATGGCGGCAGAGGCGATGAACACTTCATAGCGCTCGCGCAGTTCCTGCAAAACCGGCTCGCTGCCCGGCATAACAGGAATGTCCCGAAAGAAGCCCGGCGTCCTGGCATAGTCGCGCAGGCGGCTCCTGCGATCTGCGGGAATCAGGTTGACCAGGCCGCGTTCTGAGAGGTCAGCCTTGGTAAGGCGCTCGCCGAACTCCCAGTTGTATTCCAGCAGGAATTGTGTCAGGGTGTCGGCCAGCACTTCGTCCATATCAATGGCGATGCGGCGCCTCTTTCCGTTTTCCATTTGCTCCAAAGTAGCAAAAAGTAGGGGAGCGTTGCCGCTCCCCTTTGGTTCTGATCTGAAACCGGGTCAGTTGCTATACAACAGCACACCCTCTACGCTCTCCTCGCCCACCGGACGGTAGAAGAGCTGGTCGTTGTCGAGATAAACCTCGATGAACGCTGGGCGCTGGTTGAAGGTGCCCTGGATGAGAGCCTCTGACAGCGGATCTTCGATGTACTTCTGCAGCGCACGGCGCAGAGGGCGCGCACCGTAGCTGCGGTCGACCACCGTCTTGTTGAGGATCCACTTGCGTGCCTCTTCCGTCACAGTGACGGTGATGGCCCGCTGCGCCAGATTCTGATTGAGCTGGTTCACCATCAGTTCAACGATCTGGATCAGGTCAGCCTCGGTCAGGGCGTTAAAGAGGATGACTTCATCGAGACGGTTCAGGAACTCGGGATTGAAGGTGCGTTTTACCTCAGCCCGTACCATGTCCTCAACCTTGCCGGACACCATATCCTCGGCGTCGGACTGGAAGCCCATTCCGGTGCGCTTCTGCAGGTGCCGGGCCCCTATGTTCGAGGTCATGATGATGATGGTGTTTTTGAAGTCCACGGTATTGCCGAGACCGTCGGTGAGCTGACCATCTTCAAACACTTGCAGCAGAATATTGAAGAGATCCGGATGGGCCTTCTCGACTTCGTCGAGCAGCACCACCGAATACGGCGCCCGCTTGACGCGCTCAGTCAACTGGCCACCCTCTTCGTAGCCGACATATCCCGGAGGCGAGCCGATTAGCTTCGAGACGGAATGCTTCTCCATATACTCCGACATGTCGAAGCGCACCAATGCCTTCTCGCTGCCGAACATGAACTGCGCCAAGGTGCGAGCCACTTCCGTCTTGCCGACACCTGTCGGCCCTAGGAACAGGAATGAACCGATGGGCCGGTTCGGGTTCTTCAGTCCGGCGCGCGAGCGACGGATAGCGCGAGCCAGAGCAGAGATGGAGCGGTCCTGCGAAATGACCCGCTTGTGCAGCTCCTCTTCGATGCGAAGCAGCTTCTGGCTCTCTTCTTCCTTGATGGAAGCGATCGGAACCCCGGTCCAGCGCGATACCACATCTTCTATGTCCTCGCGACCAACAACGCCGGTCGAGGACTCGTCGAGGTGATATTTCTCGCGCAAGGCGCGGAGGTTATCGCGCTCTTTGCGTTCCTCGTCGGAGTAAAAGCGTGCCTTCTCGAACTCGTGGTTTGCGATGGCGTTCTCCATGCGATGCACGATGAACTTGATTCGCTTCTGGACCTCGGTAATGTCTTCCGGCAGAGAAGTCTGGCGCAGCTTCACACGCGCGCCTGCTTCGTCGATTAGATCGATGGCCTTGTCAGGCAAAAAGCGATCGGGCAGGTAGCGATTCGAATGCGCCACTGACATGCTGATGGCGTCGTCGGTGTAGGTGACCGCATGGAACTTCTCGTAGCGCTCTTTGATGCCAAAGAGAATCTTGATCGCATCTTCTTCGGTGGGTGGCGGAACCTTCACTGCTTGGAAGCGGCGCTCGAGCGAGCGATCTTTCTCGATCGACTTGCGGAATTCGGCCGGCGTGGTTGCGCCAATGCACTGAATCTCACCCCGTGACAGCGCCGGCTTTAGGATGTTCGCTGCATCGAGCGAACCCTCTGCCGATCCGGCGCCCACCAGGGTATGCAACTCATCGATAAAGATGACGGAGTTCTGCGACTCCATCAGTTCCTTCATGATGGTCTTTAGACGCTCTTCAAACTGGCCGCGATATTTCGTGCCTGCGACGATCAGCGAAAGGTCCAAAGCCAAGATTCGCTTGTCAGCGAGGAACGACGGAACCTCGCCGTCGGCGATGCGCTGCGCCAGACCTTCGACAATGGCGGTCTTACCAACGCCGGGCTCGCCGATCAGCACCGGATTGTTCTTGGTGCGGCGGCAGAGGATCTGAACGACCCGTTCCAGTTCGTTCTCGCGACCAACCAACGGATCAAGCTGATTGTCCATGGCGGCCTGGGTGAGGTCGCGCGAGAATTCCGAGAGCAAGGAAGACTCGCGATTGCGCTGCGACGGCTGGGCCTTCTCCTGCGAGGTACGCGAAAGCTCCTCACGAATGTTTGAGAGCCGTAGTCCTCTTTCGTGCAGAATCTCTGCAGCGAAGCACTTCTCTTCGCGCAGCAGGCCCAACAGCAGGTGCTCGGTCCCAATGTGCTTGTGCGACAGACGCTCGGCCTCTTCGGCGGCGTAGGCTAGCACGCGCTTGCACTCATTGCTCAGGGGAAGGTCCACGGAGGTAGAGACTTTCTCCCGGATCGTAGTGTGCGCCTCGATTTGCTTGCGAATGGACTCGACCGAAGCGTGCGACCGCAGGAACCGATTGGTAAGCGCCTTGTCCTCACGCAACAACCCCAGCAGCAGGTGCTCGGTCTCGATGTACGGAGATCCGAACTGGCTGGCTTCGTAGCGTGCGAAGAAGATAACGCGCCGGGCCTTTTCCGTGTACCGTTCAAACATGGGTTGTTCTCCCGAAGCTCCGCGGGACGCTTCCCCCTAGACCTGAGGCCTCCCGCGAGCTTCCTTTCACCGCCTTACCCCTGATCACCGGCCCGCAAAACATTTGGACCGATGGATGAGGACCCTTTCCAGAGCCCTCGATTACTTCAAACCCTCAACTCTACTTCCGGTTGCATTAAGTTGCGTTAAGCCGAAAGTGAGCGTGGCGACACCTCTATCATTCGTCCCCGCTCCAGGTGCAAAACTCTGTCGCAGCGCCGCGCAAACGCATGGTTGTGGGTAACGATGAGAGAAGTGAGCCGATAATCCCTATGTAGTTTCGCGATCAAATCAAATACCGCGTCCGCTGTCCGGTTATCGAGGTCTCCTGTCGGCTCATCGGCCATCAGGATCTTCGGCCTGGTTACCAACGCACGGGCCAGCGCTACCCGCTGCTGTTCTCCCCCAGACAATTCACCGGACCGATGACTGGCCCGGTCCGCTATTCCCACTTCCTGCAACCATTCCAACGCCTGTTTCTCAGCTTCCCGGCGAGGCGCGCCCTTCATCAGAAGCGGCATCGCGACATTCTCGGCTGCTGTGAACTCCGGCAGCAGGTAGTGGAACTGCCAAACGAATCCCAGTTCGCGCCCCCGAAACTCCGCGGCAGCCTCTTCCGAGAGCTTTCCCAAATCGAGTTGGGCGAAGTATACGTCACCTCCGGAAGCCCTATCAAGAACTCCGAGGATGTGCAGCAAGGTACTCTTCCCGGCACCCGATTCACCCACGATCGCAAGCATTTCGCCGGCTTGCACCTGGAACGTCAAATTCTCAAAGAGCACTAACTCCGAATTGCCCGACCGGAATGCTTTCCGCAGGTTTTGCACCCTTAGCAATCCGGCCTGCTCCGTTAGATGCAGATTTCCCCCTCCCGTCACACTGGGGTAAGCCAAACAGCGCCGACCACCGTTCCCGAGGCCAATTCATTGGCCTTCCTGAATTAGAACATGGTGACGGTATTTGCGTCAGTGACACTTCCGCCGCATATAAGGCAATAATTTGCGAAATTACGCCAGAACTGGTCGCCTATTCGTAACGCAATGCCTCGGCCGGCAGCACACCAGCTGCGGAAAGCGACGGGTAGAGGGTGGCTATGAACGAGATGGCGATGGCCACGAAGCAAACCAAAGCGACATCCACCATGCGAGGCACGAATGGCACGTAATCGATGGAATAGACTTCAGCGGAGAGCGACAGCAGGTGGTACTTTCCGGCTGCCCAGGAGGCTGAGTAGCCAATTATTAAGCCGATGACCGTTCCGATCACGCCAATAAGCAGTCCCTGATACATAAAGATGCGCCGGACTTGCTTTTTCTTCGCCCCCATCGAGACCAGCACGGCAATATCGCGAGTTTTCTCCATCACCATCATGATCAACGAGATCAGGATGTTGAGCGCTGCGACGAAGACGATTAGCCCGATCGTAATGATGGTTACCACGCGCTCGAGCCGGAGGGCACGGAAAAGGGCGCGGTTCTGCTCCATCCAGTTGGTGGACATAAAGCCCTTGCCGGCGGCTTTCTCCAACTCTCGGCCAATCTCGGCGGCCTTGTAGATGTCGTCAACCTTGAACTCCAGCACGGAGATGACGTCGCTGAGATCGAAGAGCCGCTGCGCATCGGCAAGCCGGATGAAGGCCCAGCTGTTGTCATAGTCGTAAAAACCTGAGTCGAAGATGCCCACAACCTTAAACCGAGCGTATTTGGGGACTATGCCGAAGGGCGTAAGTTCCCCTTGCGGGCTGGTCACAGTAACGACCGAACCGACCGTAGCACCGAGTTGGTCGGCCATGTCTTTGCCCAGCACGATAGGTGCCATGGAGGCCGTGATCTTTGCCGAAAGCGGATTGGGCTCGTCGGAATCCTGCGTTGGCGCTGGGGCCGGCGTGGAGTTTGACAGAGGCTCGGCTGAACCCTGCTTTACCGAATTCAGCAGATCGCTGACCCTGTTTTCCTCGCTCGGAATGATCCCTTTAAGGACGGCACCTTGCGCGCGAGCGCCCCGCGAGATCAGTACCTGTTCGTAGATAGCAGGCGCGCCGGCGACGACGTGCGGGTGCCTGCTCAATTCGGCTAGAAGAGGCTGCCAGCTGCGAATGCCGTCGGCCTCAACCCGCAAGAGGTTGACGTGAGCCGATGAGCCAAGCAAACGATCCTGAAGGTCCTGGCGAAAGCCGTTATTAATGGCGAGGGCAATGATGAGCGAGGCGACTCCGGCGGCAACGCCGATGATTGAGATTGCGGTGATGACGCCGATGACCGCCTGGCGACGCTTAGCCCTGAGATATCGTGCGGCTACGAATAGTTCGAATCGCATCGATTGTGCACCCGGTCGTGCGCAGACCCGGCAAAAGCTCATTGTAGCGAAAGGTGGTTCCAGCGGGGTTCCGGCGATAACAATGGAATTTGCCGAGATTAAGCTGGGATGGCCTTGGCTCATAAGCTCGGCATCGGCTACCGTGGACTTCGTTCTTGGCTCACTCGCCGCTTAAAATGGTGGCTGATGATACCGTTCTCATCGTCTCCATAGTTCTGTTCGGCTTGTACCTCCTGCCTCGCTAGGTAGTGTAAAGTGCCGAAGACCAGACGACTACTTGGGAAACTTCGGCAGCAGCGCGGGAACGCTCGCCCGATACCGGCGGTACGCGTCGCCGAAGCGGGCTTCGAGTTCGACATCTTCTTTGCGGATCATGATGGTCCCGGTAATGGCGGCAAACACCAACAGCACGCCAAGCGCAATGGAACCGGTGCCCACAGTCCAGCCAAAGACCTCGCAGAGATGGCCGAGGTAGATGGGATGCCGCACTTGGCTCCGGATTCCCGTAACCACCAGCTTTTGCTCATGCTGGGCGGGTTCTAGTTCGGCCAATCCAATAACCTGGGCATGCACAAAACCTTGTGAGGCCGACCGGTAGATGGAGAATCCTGCGAGGAGGAACATGACGCCCAAGATCCACGGGATAGTGCTTTCGTAGAGATGCAGATGCCGGATAGGCCAGGCGAGCATGAACGCCGCGGCACTGAAGATCCCCCAGAGCGGCATTATGGCGAGGTACGCTTTGCGTCCGTGCTTGCGCCACCGCTCGACGAAGGGATGAAAGACCAGCCAGAACAGCGGAATGGTGGAGTAGACGGAGCTGACGAGCAAACCAATGAGGTCTAGTATGGAATGCAACTTCGCCATCTACTTAGGCTGCGTTGCCGCTGGCGCTGCGCTTCCCGCTTTCAGGACAGCTTTGGCCACGCCGACGTTATCGAATCGATCAAAAACTCGCACGACCACAACGTGTTCCGTCAGGCGGCCTTCTTTGGGATCAACCGCGGGCAGCGGCGCAACGAGGTCGTAGCTCTCCGTCCTGCTGTCAGAGATTTGTCCAACCGGCTCGATCGTCTGCCAGTCGCTGGCGTCAATCGAAAATTCAGCCCGACTGATCGGTGAAAAGCTGTCCGTAGCGCGGAAGACGAGATGCACATTATTCCCCGCGAGCCGGGCATCGCTGAACTCAACGCGAGGAGGAGTGTTATCCACGTCAAAGTGGTCGCTCGTTTTTTCGCCCGTCAATGCCTCCCCGGGCGAATGCGAGGGCGAGTCGGTTGCCACGATCCGTATTGTGTATCCGCCGTCCGGAAACAGGTCAGCTTCCAGATTGGCATAGCGCTCGTAAAGATCCTCTCTCAGAACCTTCCACTGGGTTTCGCCGTCGCCTCGGTAATAAACCGCATAGCTGAGTTGGTCGTCGTTGGCGTCGTGTGCATGCCACCGTACGGCAATGTAGTGCTTATCAGGCACTGTCGGGATGGGTGATTCGAATCCGGAACTGTCGGCATTCGTGTTGCTTGCATGCGTGGATGAAGGCACTCGGGCGCCCACCAGAACGGTTACTTCGTCCACTTCAGGAGCGACATTGCGGGTGAGGTAGTTGACGGCAACCCGCTCGATCACAGGCGGAGGGTTACTGGCTCGAAGCACGGCTTTCCACTGCAAAAAACGGGCGGGAGGAGCATCGACAAGCTTTCCTTTTGCCAAATCTACCTTGGTCCAATTGCTCCAGTTGCGATCGGGATTCTCGACATTACCGCTTCGCGCGTAAAGTTCGAAATTGCCGGTACCGCGAACCTCAGCCCTTCCCCAACGAGAGAACATCCTGGCGTCAAATACGTCACTTTCGTAGTGACCATCAGGCGCCAATTTGGGACCAATCAGGAAGATCTTGCCGAGGTTGCTGGTCGCCGCATAGAGGCCACCCTGCGGAGCCCGCTCGAGAGCCGTGACCTGGTTGGCGCTTGCCTTGGTCAGTTCGCTGTAGGAGTTGTCGCCAATCGCGTACAGCTTCCCCTTGTTGCCGGTTCCGGCGATGAGCTGTCCTGCGGAATCGAATCCGAGCGCATACACGATGTCCTCTTTGGACGACCAAATGACCTTCGGCGAGCCATCTGTAGCGATGCGGTAAATCTCCGAGCCGCCGACGTTGACGACATTCGGGAAAGGAACAGGCGTTACTCCGGGTGCGCCTTGCGCCGCCGACGCCCCGGCTTGCTGGATGGCTATGGGATTTGCTCCGCTCGGCCCCGCTCCCGATGGCCCGCCTGCACCCGCACCGCGCTTGTCTCCTGCTCCGGCCGCGTAGATATTTCCTGCTACGTCAACCGCGAGCGCGGTGATTTCTTTCTTGGCAGCACTGTAGAGTGCGAATGCATCGCCTTGCGGCGTGATGCGGTAGATGAGACCGCTACCGTCGGTTCCAGCGATGAGATTGCCCTGAACGTCGAACGTCATGGCGCGAATCTGAGCTTCGTCACTTTTGAAGAACAGTGTTCCGGCTCCGTTTGCGTCAACGCGATAAATCTCGCCGCGGTCGCCGGTTCCGACATAGAGATTCCCCTGCTTGTCGAGCGCCAGCGACCAGATGTATTTGGTTTTGGGATCGAAGTATGGGCTGGCGCTGTAATTCAAGTCAGCATCGGTTGCCGGCCTTGCTGCTGTCTTTGAAGTCTCGGCTTTTTTAGGAGCGGCAGGAACATTGCGCGTGAGTTTGTACACTTTGCCGTCCGGCGACGTCGCCGCATAAATAGTCCCTCCGGCGTCGATGGCCAACGCCTGAACGGAGAGTTCTTGCGGACCAAAGATGGCGATCGCTTTCCCATCTGGCGTTACGCGATAGACGCGAGCCGGCAATCCGGCGGCGGTGAAAGCGTTGCCCTCTGCATCGCAGACTAGGTCCCAAAAGTATGCCGAGGGAGAGGTGTACAAGGCTGTGAACACCGGCGCCAGCGAAAGGCTGCCATCACTATTGATGGCTACCGAGCGAGCCGTACCTTTTTCGAATTCGTCGTACTTGTTTTGCTGCCAAAGGCGTGTGCCCTCGGCGGCTGCTATGCAAGAGAGCATCAGCCACACCAAGGTGACGCGAAGGATTTTCGTGTTGATCATGAAAAGCTACTAGACAACTTTGGGACAAACCCGGAAGCGCATGAACCTGGTAGTGGGGAATTCACGCCAGGTGTTTCCGGGTCGCAGTCGACCTCATCATTCCAGCCTACAGGATACGAGAAAAGGCGGATAGGCGTAAGAACAGCGGGTCACGAACAACGCGTGGCCCCCCCAAAAGCCCCTTGTGTCATTGCGCGTAATTGCAAAGAACGAGCAGAATGGCTGACGTGAAGATTCCCTTCAACCTGAAGGTCCTCGCGATTCTACTGGTGTTGCTGGTCATCGTGGGGATTGCCGGGTTCCACCTCATCGAAGGCTGGAGCTTCTTTGACGGCTTCTACATGGTGCTGACGACGATTACGAGCATTGGGTATGGAGAAATTCATCCGCTGTCACAGGCGGGAAGGTTGTGGAACAGTTTCGTCATCATTTTGGGCGTGGGGCTGGTGCTGCTGCTGGTCGGGGGCGCCTCCCGTACCTTGCTAGAATTTGAGCTGCAATCGGTGTTTGGCAGGAGACGCATGGACCGCGAAATCAACCGGTTGACGGGGCATTTCATCATTTGCGGCGCAGGGCGTGTGGGACGTAGCGCGGCCCGCGAACTGGCCCGGCGACCGCTTCCTTTTGTGGTGGTCGACACTAACGAAGCGAAGCTGCAGAAGTACGCGTCGGAGGGATGGCTGACTTGCCAAGGGGACGCCACCCAGGCACCGGTGCTGGAGCAATTGCGCATTGAGTGCGCCAGTGGACTGGTTGCGGCAACAACCACCGACGCTATCAACATCTACATCATCCTCACTGCGCGAAGTCTCAATCCGAAACTGAAGATCATTGCACGCGCGGCGGAGGAAGAAGCTGAAAAGCATTTGTACACCGCCGGAGCCGATTCGGTAGTGTCCCCGTACCGATTTGCGGGATACCGTATTGCCCAGACCTTTATGCGTCCCAATGTGGTCGATTTCTTCGATACTGCGATGAGCCAGCAGCGCCCGCTGGAGATCGAAGAGGTCAAGGTCGGCCAGGGCGCACGCTTCGTCGGCAAAACTCTGGAAGGCTCGCGCATACGCCAAGAACTCGGCGTCATTGTGCTTGCCATCAAGGGAGAACACGCTCCCATGCGGTTCAATCCTCCTCCCGACGAGATCATTCATGCAGGCGATCACCTGATCGCTATGGGCGACCCAGAAGGTCTGCGCAAGCTGGAAGATTCGTCGTCGGAGCGCGCATGAAGATCACCACTGCCGAGGAGATGCGCGCCATTGATCGCGCCAGCACGGAGAAGTTCGGCATCCCCTCGTTGACCTTGATGGAGAATGCCGGCAGCGCCGTGGCTGATTTCATCCTGGCAAATTATCGAGAGGCACAGCGCATAGCCGTAGTGTGTGGGAAGGGGAACAATGGCGGCGACGGTTTCGTCATAGCGCGCAAGTTGCACCAGGCAGGACGGGTGGTGGAAGTACTGCTTTTGGCAGCTCCGTCGGAACTGAAGGGCGATGCAGCGGCGATGTTCGAAAAGCTACCGGTTCGCCCGGCGGTGATCCGGACTCCGCAGGATTTCCAGACGGAGTCGTTGCGGAGTTTGGCGAACACAGCGCTCGTGGTGGACGCTCTGCTGGGAACGGGTTTCAAGCCGCCGGTGAAGGGTTTGTATGTTGACGCAATTTCAGCGATGAACAGCAGTAGCAAGCCCATAGTTGCCGTCGATATTCCGTCAGGCGCGAACTCGGATTCGATGACGCATCAGTCGGAAGCTGGCATCGCAAGGGCGGATGCAATCGTGACCTTTACCGCACCACGCCCCGCGCACGTTTTTGGCGAACTAACGCGCGGGCCGGTGTTGGTGGCGCCGATAGGGTCACCTGATGCGGCGATTGAGTCGAAGCTGAAGTTGGAAGTAGTCACGCCGCGAGATTTCGCGACGCTGTTGAAGTCGCGTCCCCGCGACAGCAACAAGGGCATGTATGGCCATGTGCTGATTGTGGGCGGGTCAGTGGGGAAATCGGGTGCAGCGTCGATGGCTGGCATGGCTGCTCTGCGTGCAGGCGCAGGGCTGGTGACCGTGGCGACGGCGAAAAGCGCTCTACCGAGTGTCGCAGGATTTGCTGCCGAGTTGATGACCGAGCCGCTGCCCGAGACGGACCTAGGCGGGATCAGCATTGCCGCGATGAAGAGCGGCAAATTGCAGCAGTTGGCCTCGACCATGACTGTCGTCGCGATTGGACCAGGAATCGGGCGGCAGCCGGAAACGGTCGAGTTTGTGCGCACGGCGGTAGGTGTATTGAAATGTCCGCTGGTGATCGACGCCGACGGGCTGAATGCCTTCGATGGCAAGACGGAAGCGCTCGATGGAAACCAGCGAGCGCTGGTGCTCACGCCGCATCCCGGCGAGATGTCGCGGTTGGCTGGAATTTCCACCAAAGCTGTGCAGGCTGACCGCTTGGGCGTGGCGCGCAGCTTCGCGCGCGAGCACAAGCTTGTGTTGGTGTTGAAGGGCAACCTCACGGTGGTTGCGCTGCCGGACGGCACGGCGTGGGTGAACCCTACCGGCAATCCTGGCATGGCTACCGGCGGCACGGGCGATATCCTCACCGGTATCACCGCAGGAATCCTGGCGCAGATGCCGAACGACGCTGCGCGTGCTGCTATAGCGGCTGTCTACCTCCACGGACTGGCGGGCGATGCGGCGGCAGAAACCATGGGCGAGCATTCGCTGGTTGCGACGGATCTGCTGATCGGATTGCCGAAGGCGTTTCGCCGGGCTACAAAGTGGTCGGACGAGAGCGTGGTGCGCATCAGCGGATGAGGACTCACGAGTACACCACCCATTCCGCCCAAGAGACCATTGCCCTTGGGCGCGAACTGGCTCCCAGACTGCGCGAGATGCGCATGGTTATCCTGCATGGCAATCTGGGAGCAGGGAAAACCACGCTGGTAAAAGGAATTGCCGAAGGACTGAATGCGGCTTCCCAAGACGAAGTCACCAGCCCAACCTTTACGCTCATTCACGAATACCGCGCGCCCGATGTCACGCTATACCACGTCGATCTCTACCGTATCGACACACAGCGCGAACTAAACACCCTTGGACTGGACGAACTCTTCGCCGACGAAGGCAATCTCGTGCTGCTGGAGTGGGGCGAGAAGTTCCCACGGCTAGTAGCTGAGTGTGATGCGGAGATTCGGATTGAGCGTATCGGGGATAAGGAGCGAAGGCTAGCCCTTGTAGCTGCTAACCAATAGCCACTGACCACTGCTTCAGAACCCCATGATGTTGTAGCCGCAATCCACATAGACCGTCTCCCCGGTGATGCCGCTGCCGGCGGGACCTGCCAAGAATAGCGCCGTGGCCGCTACTTCATTCACATCCACATTGCGTGGAATGGGAGAGCGCTCAGCCTGAGCCTTGAGCATATCCCCCAGGTTGCCGATACCGCGAGCGGCCAGCGTCTTAATAGGTCCAGCCGAGACGGCGTTCACGCGAATATTGTGCTTGCCGAGGTCGAAGGCCAGATAGCGAACACAGCACTCGAGGGCTGCCTTGGCCACTCCCATCACGTTGTAGTTCGGGACGACGCGCATCGACCCGTAATAAGTGAGGGTGATGATGCTGCCGCCATCCGTCATTAGCGGTGCTGCAGATCGGGCTAGCGCGACCAGCGAATACGCGCTGGTGTCGAGGGCAATACGGAAGGCCTCGCGCTGGGTCTGGACGAATTCGTTCTTCAGAGCATCACTGGGAGCATATGCAATGGAGTGAACCAGGGCGTCGATCTTGCCATACCTGGCCTTTAAGGTATCGAACAAGGCGGCGATCTCGTCATCGCTGGAGACGTCGCACTGAAACCCTTCGGCACCCGGAAGGCCGGCAATCAGTTCGTCAGCTTCCCGTTTGAGGCGTTCATTCTGATAAGTGATGGCCAAACGCGCTCCGGCCTGTTGCATCTGCTGGGCAATGGCCCAGGCGATGCTTCGTTTATTGGCTACGCCAAACACTACGGCCGTGCGTCCTTCCATGCTGATTGCCATGCGGGCTGCAGTCCCTCCTCGGGTGCTCAGAGCTTCAGGGTCAATCGATGAGGATAGCAGTTAGGCACGACGATGTCTTGCGTGAGCCTGCACGACGTCCACGGGATTTTCGCTTTTCTCCAGTCCCTAGAGGGTCTATACTCCCCGCAAAGTCAGGGCGCCACTTCGGCGGAGGCACTATGGCGTCAATCGGTGACTTGCTGATCAACCGCACTATTCATTACGTCGAGCCCCAGCAGACGGTGCTAGAGGCGGCCAAGTACATGGTGGAGTGTAATGTGGGTGCGGCCCCGGTTCTGGACGGAAGCCGGCTGGCGGGAATCTTCTCCGGGCGCGACATCATGAGCAAATTGGTGATCCGTGACCTGGATCCGAAAACCACGCGCATCTCGGAAGTAATGACTACCACGCTTCAAACGCTGGCACCCGATGCCTCCTGCGAAGAAGCGTTGCTCATGATGCAAACCCATGGCGCACGGCACCTGCCGGTTTGCGATGGCAATACGCTTGTGGGATTTCTTTCGCTTCGCGACCTGATGCGGCACACCCTCGAAGAGAAATCCGGTGAGACCGAGATGATGCGCGCCTACATCCAGACCTCGGTAAGTTAACCGGCGCGCGTCGGCTACTGCGGCTAACAACGCCCCGCCGCCTGCCTAACCTGGGTCACATCACGGCGCCTTCCCGTTGGCGGTGCTAAACTCGTGGCGTCTATGCCGTCTTCTGCAATACTTGCGCAACTCCGTAAAATCGTGGGGCTAGACGCCCTTCTCGACCGTCCCGAAGACCTGATGCTTTACGAATACGATGGGGGTGTGCGCAAGTGTACGCCGGCGGCGGTTGTGTTTCCCCAAGAGACCAGGCAAGTTGCGCAAATCATGAAGCTGGCCGGCTCTGCTGGTTTTCCAATAGTGGCGCGGGGGGCGGGTACGGGTTTGAGTGGTGGCGCTATAGCTCCCGAGGGTGGCGTCGTCATCGCGTTCCCACGCATGAACCGCATTCTCGAAGTCGATGCCGGAAACATGCGCGCCGTGGTGCAGCCCGGAGTCGTCAACCAGCAGCTCTCCGACAGCGTGGCACATCTCGGCCTATATTTCGCGCCCGACCCTTCCAGCCAGAAAGCCTGCACCATTGGCGGCAACGTAGCCGAGAACTCCGGCGGCCCCCATACATTGGCTTACGGCGTGACGGTGAATCACGTTACGGGTCTCACTGTCGTAATGCCAAGCGGCGAGATCCTGCGCTTTGGCGGCAAAGCAGCCGAATGCACTGGGTACGATCTCACAGGATTTCTCGTCGGCTCAGAAGGAACAATCGGCATTGTTACCGAAATCACCGTCCGACTGCTACGCCGTCCGGAACACATCGCTACGCTGCTGGGCATCTTTGAGACCATTGACGACGGCGCAAAAACCGTGTCAGCAATCACAGCTGCGGGTATCACTCCTGCGGCGCTGGAGATGCTGGACGGATGGACCCTGCGCGCGGTCGAAGCCGCTTGCCATGCCGGCTATCCGCTGGATGCCGGCGCCGTGCTGCTGATTGAGTTGGAAGGTCTCGCTGAGCAGGTGGAAGAGCAGGCAGAAGCTGTCCGCGAAGTCTGCTTCCAGCAAAAGGCACGAGAGGTGCGGCGAGCAAAGGACGAAAATGAGCGCGGGCTACTGTGGAAAGGCCGCAAGAACGCCTTCGCCGCTTTAGGACGCCTGGCGCCATCTTACTACTCGCAAGATGGCGTAGTGCCGCGCACCAAAATTCCTGCGGTGCTGCAGTTCATTGAAGGCATCTCCCAAAAGTATGGGCTGCGCATCGGAAACATATTCCACGCAGGGGATGGCAATCTTCACCCGCTGATTCTGTTCGATCCTCGCGACCCGCACCAACTCGAGCTGGTGCAGGCTGCCGGTGCGGAAATCCTCGAGCGTTGTGTCGAGATGGGCGGCTCCATCACCGGCGAGCACGGCGTCGGCCTGGAGAAGCGCAACCTCATGCCTCTCCTCTTTACCGACGATGATCTCGACGTGATGTTAAGCCTGCATAACGCCTTCAACGCGGCGGCCGTGTTGAATCCCGGCAAGCTGTTTCCGACCACACGCATGTGTCGCGAGACGTCGGGGCCATCCACGAACCCCGTATTACAGGCGGAGGGAATGTGAGCGTCACGGGTGTATCGCTGGACGTAGCACGCGAATTGCGCAGCATCTGCGGCCATGACAACGTTGCCGAACGCCCAGTCGGCGGCGTGTATGTATGTCCGGGCTCGACAGAAGAAGTAGCAGAGGTGCTCGCCTTTGCCAACGAGCACCATCTCAGTATCGGCCCGGCCGGCGGATCGACCGAGCGCAGCGCCGCTGAGCTACGGACAGACATTGTGCTCCACACCATCCGCCTCACCGAGGTCGAGCATTACGACCACGGTGATCTCACGGTCGGCATCGGCGCGGGTGCAACCGTAGCCCAACTCAACCTGATGGTCGGCGCCGACCGCCTCCTGTTTGCCGGCGATCCTCCCATGCCCGATCGTTGCACAGTCGGTGGCTTACTTGCCACAGCGGTTTACGGGCCATTGCGCCACGGTTACGGCGCGGTGCGCGACTACTGCATCGGCGTTCGTTTCGTGACCGGCGACGGTCGTCGTGGCAAGGGCGGTGGCCGTGTGGTAAAGAACGTCGCGGGTTACGACCTGATGAAGCTGCTGATCGGCAGCTACGGGACATTGGCGGTCATCACCTCGGCCAGCTTTAAGCTGTTTCCGTCGCCGCGCCAGACGAAGACGTTTCTGGCTGAGTTTGCTACCGCCAACGAAGCTTTGCAGTTCCGCGACAGGATCGTGCGTTCACCTCTGTCGCCCGTGTGCCTGGAATTGGTTTCGCCCGGTGCCCGCAAGCTGATGCGCCCTGAGATGACCAGCGACACCTGGGTGATGTGTGTGCGCGCGGCCGGCAGTGATGCGGTTCTGACGAGATATCAGAGAGAGCTTGGTTCGGTAATTACACGTGAATTGGAAGGCGACAGCGAGCAACGCATGTGGCGCGCTATTCAGAACTTCGGTTATGCCGGGGACGGGCGCGACGACGCAGGCGCTCCAGAATTTATTTACCTCTCAGTGTGGCCGCGCGAAGTACCGGATGTAGTGGACACGCTTCTCAAGCAAAGCGCACTTAGCGGCGTTGGCGTCTCCTTGATCGGTCGTGTCGGTGTTGGTCTGCTCTTAGTTCGAGTTGCGGACAAAGAAGCGGGCACAGCCGCGATCCACAAGCTAATTGTCGTCCTCGAAAGGGTATTTGGAGACAAAATCACCCTCAAGCTCAGAGGCGCGGTGAATCCCTGGCCGATTCCTCCGACGAACCTCGCCAGCATGCGCGCCATCAAGCAAGCCCTCGATCCGAACAACACGTTGCGCGGGAGGAACATCTTTTGAACACCGTTCCAGTTGCCGCCGAACCGCGCCATTCGAACTTGTGGGACCTTTACTCGCGCTGCGTGCATTGCGGGCTTTGCCTCGATCAGTGTCCCACCTATCGCGCGCTTGGAACCGAGATGGATTCTCCGCGCGGCCGCATCTACCAGATCATCCAGGTGGCTGAGGGACGCCTTGCGCTAGGTGACTCTTTTGTTACTCACATAGACCGCTGCCTCGGATGCTTGAACTGCCAAACCGCCTGCCCCTCAGGTGTGGCCTATGGAAGCTTGCTCGAGCGGGCACGCGCGCAAATCGCCGAGAACTATCAGCGGCCCTGGCTGGCGACCTGGCTCCACAAACACTTTTACGCCGACATCCTGACGTCGTTCGGCCGGCTCGCCTGGCATGCGAAGTCTCTGCGCTTCTATCAGCGCTCGGGCTTGCAGTCCCTGGCACGCGCCACTGGGCTGTTGAAGCTGATGGGTGTGGCCGAATTGGATGAGCTGTCACCGCCAATCGACAGCAAGTTCTCCTTCTCGGATTTAGGAAAGGTCTTCCCGGCCGAAGGCGAGCGTCGCGGACGGGTTGCTTTGTTGATCGGCTGTGTAGCTAGCGTGGCATTTGTCGAGCTGAACCGCGCCACTATTCGTGTTCTCACGAAGAACGGCATCGAGGTGCACGTGCCGGAGAGGCAGTCCTGCTGCGGTGCGCTGCAGTTGCACGCCGGCTATCTGGACCTCGCTCGCGCCCAGGCACGACGCAATATCGATGCCATGCTGGGCGAGCCGTTCGACGCCATCGTCACCAACGCCGCCGGTTGCGGTTCGACCCTGAAAGAGTACGCTGCCTTACTGGAAGAAGATGCAACTTACGGAGAGCGGGCGTGTGAGTTCACCGCCAAAGCCCGCGACATTAATGAGTACCTGGCGGAAATCGGGATGCGAGAGCCCAATCGCACACTGCACGCGCGGGTCACCTACCAGGATTCGTGCCATCTCGCTCACGCCCAGGGCGTGCGCAGCGCCCCACGGCAACTCTTGCGCCACGTCGGCGCCGAACTGGTAGAGTCGCCGCGGCCGGACTCCTGCTGCGGCAGTGCGGGCGTTTACAACGTAGTTCAGAACGAAATGTCGATGAAGATCCTTGACGAGAAGATGGGTTTCGTGGCCAGCGTCGACCCAGACATCATCGCCACGGCCAATGTGGGCTGCATGTTGCAGTTCCGTGTCGGCGTCCGGCGGAAGAAGATGCAGACCCGCGTGGCGCACGTGATCGAGTTACTGAACGAAGCCTACTGAATTGCAGCGGAACCTGCGCGAATAATGGGGTATAGCCCTCCCCAGACCATCTAAGGTTGCACTTGAGCAAGGGCGATAGAATCGCGCAGTACGGCTGAAAGCTCGTTTGGATCCTCAATCGGAGGCCGGCACGTGAGGTTACTACACACCACGGCGAACGACTCCTTTTGCTGTAGCCCAGGCAAGTTCGGGACGGTCTCTGCCAGAGCCGACGGCAGGTTTTGCGCCACCGCCTCGCTGTCGGTGAGATGGACGACCGACAAATTGATGGAATACGGCGCCGAAGCAGTATTTAGTAGCGCTTCGGCCTTTTCGTCCTCGCCGAGCACCACAACTTGAGTATACGGCCGCGCCAGCCACGATGCTGCCAGCCCGTATGTTCCTGCGTAAATGCCAAATTGCTCCGCCGCTCCGGCGAAAACCTCCAGCGTATCTTCCGCTTTTTCGCGATAGCGCTGGTCGTTTGTGTAGGCGTAAAGCCGCAGCAGAGCGATTGTGGCGCAAGGATTCCCCGCGGGGGTAGGAGCGTCTTGAAACGGCTTGCGGCGCGCCGAAAGCACGCCGATTCGCAGCTTCTCTTCCAACGTGGCCTCGGTGTCGAAAAAACCTCCGCTGGTGTTATCGGCGAAGCGCCTGATCATCTCGTCGCCGATCTGCTGGGCAAACCGAAAATAGCTGAACGCCCCAGTGATTTCGTAAGCATCCAGGCAGGCAATGACGGTGTAGGCATAATCATCGAGCGATCCAGTGAGAAACCGCTTTTGTGCGGCGGGGTCACCGTACGCGATCACGTGTGACAGCCCGCGCTCGGTCACCCAGGCTTCGGCCAAAATCCGATCCAGTGAGCGCAGCGCAAACTGCCTGGCGTCCACGCGACGCGTGACGCGCGCGTAATGCAAATACGCTGAAATACACAGCCCATTCCAATTGGTGTAAATCGTCTTATCGATATATGGCGTCGGACGTTTCAGCCGCTCGGCGTTGAGCTTGGCGCGGGCAATTGCCAGCAGATCCAGTATCTCTGTCGTGCCACGCCCCATTTTCGCGGCAATTTCGTCCGGCGATATGCTGATCCACAGCACGTTCTTCGCCGGATTGTGATGCATCTCGCCGTGCTCGCCGATGTCGTAATGCATAGCAATCGCCCGGAATTCATCCGGACTCAATACCGCGCGAGCTTCGTCCGTAGTCCAGGTGAAGTAGTCGCCGTCGTCATTGAGGTTGATGTCCGCATCCTGCGAAGCGTAGAAGCCGCCGTGCTCGCGATCGCTCAGCCACTCGTCCATCCAGCGCACAATGTCTCCGGCAATGTACAGGTAGGATTCGTAGCCGAACACCTGGTATGCATGTACGTAGTTCTTCAGCAGCTCCGAGTTGTCGTACGACATCTTTTCGAAGTGCGGAACGATCCAGCGTTCATCGACCGAGTAGCGATGGAAGCCGCCTCCGAGCTGATCGTAAACACCGCCCTTCGCCATCTTCGTGAGCGTGGTCTTGATAACGGTGCCAACGCGCTCTTCGCCGGTATGCGCGTACCAGTCGAGCAATAGGTCAATGGCCGGAGCGTGAGAAAACTTTGGCGCACCACCGAAGCCGCCATTCTTCTCGTCAAAGTTTGCGATAGCCGACTGCACCATGACACCGACAATGCGCGGCGAGAAACCGGTATGATGTCCGGCGAATCTTTCCGCATGGTGCAGCATATGCATGGTTTCGTCGGCCGATTTCAGGAGTTCTTCTCGGCGCTCGCGATAAGCCTCGGCAATCGCCAGCAGGATTTTCTTGAAGCTCGGACGGCCCCAGCGATCATCAGGCGGGAAGTACGTGCCGCCGTAGAATGGCTTTCCGTCGGGCGTAAGAAAAACCGTCAGCGGCCAGCCACCGGTGCCAGAGATCGCCGAGATCGCCAGTTGATATCGGCTATCAACATCCGGACGCTCGTCACGGTCCACCTTTACCGGAACGAATTCGCGATTGATGATTTCGGCGGTTTCGGTGCTCTCGTACGACTCGCGGTCCATGACGTGACACCAGTGACACCACACCGCCCCAATGTCGAGCAGAATCGGCTTTCCTTCGCGCTCTGCCAGGGTGAAGGCTTCTTCGCCCCACTCATGCCAGTGAATGGGCTGATGCATGGCCGAGCGCAAGTAAGCGGAGGAAGCGCGCGAAAGTGCATTCAGGGCGTCAGTCATAGGGTTCAGTCTAGCAGGGAGCGTCGGTCGCGATTGTGATCAATACTGAAGCCGAGACCGGATGACTGCGGTTTCTGCTATTCGGTAGAACCACTCGTGAGACTCAACGGACAGATGCGAAAACCGGATGTGGGGTGCCTCGGGTGTTTGGGTTGGTTCATGAATAGGCAGAATAAGCAGGAGGCGCTGGCGTGTACTGCGAGGTGTCGCAAAATTCCAGTCCAAGATCTAACCCGCTTAACGGGAGATGTTCGATGCCTGCAGCCAAGGCAAGAGCCTGTCGCCCTTTTCCTAAATTGTACCGGTGCGCATGGTGCCGAATCTGGTCACGCAAACCGAACCCAAAGAGATTTTTTGATCGAGCGCAATCCGGCAACATGGTGCCGCCGTACGTCGAAGTCATCGGTGGCCTTACTGCCGGCGGGGTGCTGGCGCTGAAAGCGCCGTAAATAATCATCTGCAGCCACAACGATTGCGCCGTCATGGATGCCTCCTCCATCCCCGAGCGAGTCGAAGAAATGCCCGGAGTCCGCCATTGGATGGGGCACGGCCTCGCGGTGCGAAACCGCATGTTACGCCGTCTTCGAAGAGGTGCCCGATGAAGAGCAGCTCCAGAAAATCATCAAGTTGAACGTGCTGGCGCCAGATCGAGCACATCAAAACGCATCGCAGCATGCGTGACCGTCTGCTGACGGCGAAGTTGAAATTCGTGGCTGGCTCTACGACATCGGCGACGGTTCTGTACGCGCGGCCAATCCCGCCGGAGAACTCTCGCACCTTGGCCCAGACGCCCCTCATTTCGCCACGAGAATCACCACACTGCGCGCCTTCACGTTGTAGGAGTTCTGCGTGCGTAAAGAATACTCCTTGCCCTCCTCCGCAATATCCCGCGGCGACGGTAGCCCAGTATCTACCAGCTGATACCACTTCCTCGGCCGGGCGATCTCTGGCAATTCGAACCTGCGATCCTCCCAGTGTGCATGAGCGATGAAGTGCATATCATCTTGTGAGCCATCTAGATGTGTCTGTGTCCATTGCATCGCTACCGAGCGCGACTCTGGACTCCAGTCAGCCGACATTCGTTTCGCACCGTGCCATGTAACGTGAAACCCAGTCCCTGCATCCAGCGTAAACGTATCCCTTCGCAGCATCGGGCAGCGCTTGCGAAACGCAATCATTAGCTGGAAGAAGCGCAGCAGATCGGCATTCTCCTTCGCTATGTCCCAGTTCAGCCAGCTCACCTCATTGTCTTGGCAGTAGGCGTTGTTGTTGCCTTGCTGCGTTCGTCCCATCTCATCGCCCGACAGCATCATCGGCACACCATGTGCGAACAGAAGTATCGCTGCAAAGTTCTTGCGCTGGCGTGCGCGCAGCGCATTGACTGTGGAATCGTTCGATGGTCCCTCCACGCCGCAATTCCAGCTCAAGTTGGCGTTGTTGCCGTCCTGGTTGTTCTCGCCGTTGGCGAGGTTGTGCTTTTCGTTGTAGGAAACCAGGTCGGTCAGCGTGAAACCATCGTGACAAGTCACAAAATTGATGCTGTGATAAGGCTCGCGCGCACTGGTCTCATATAGATCCGGACTGCCCAGCAACCGCGTCGCAAGTGGCGACGTCATCCCCGCATCACTTTTCACAAACTTCCGCACATCGTCGCGAAAGATGCCGTTCCACTCTGCCCAGCGTCCCCATGATGGAAATGTCCCCACCTGGTACAGCCCGGCCGCGTCCCAGGCCTCCGCAATCAGCTTCGTATTAGCAAGCACCGGATCGTACGCCATGCTCTCCAGCAGCGGAGGATTCTTCAACACCGAGCCGTCCTGCCCGCGCCCCAGTATCGACGCCAGGTCGAAGCGGAAGCCATCCACGTGCATCTCTGTCACCCAGTAACGCAGGCAATCGATAATGAAATCGCGCACTACCGGGTTATTGGCGTTCACGGTATTACCGCAACCGGAGTAATTCAGATAGTGCCCAGTCTGCGGATCGAGGAGGTAGTAGGTCGTATTATCGATTCCTCGGAATGACCAAGTCGGCCCATCTTCCGCTCCTTCGGCAGTGTGGTTGAATACCATGTCGAGAATCACCTCGATGCCCGCCTGGTGCATAGCCTTCACTAGTTGCTTGAACTCGCGCACCTGGTCGCCGTCATCGCGCTTCGACGAGTAGGCTGCGTTCGGCGCAAAAAACGCCGTCGGCTGATAGCCCCACAAGTTTTTCAGCGGCTCGCCCGTGAATGGGTTCACCCGGTTCGTATCGCTTTCCTCAAACTCGTTGACCGGAAGCAATTCGACGGCGGTCACTCCCAACGACTTCAAGTACGGGATCTTCTCGATCAGCCCCGCGAACGTTCCGGGATGTGCAACTCCCGACGTAGGGTGCCGCGTGAAACTCCGCACGTGCATCTCGTAGATGATGCTGTCCACCAGCGGCGTGTTAAGTGGCTGGTCCTGTTCCCAGTCAAAGTGATTGTCCGTGATAACGCCCAGCCGAAACGGTCTGGTTCCTGCTGGATAAGTTCCCCACTCGGCTCCGCCCGACAACACGAGCGCATAAGGATCCAGCAGCAGGTTCGACTCTTTGAAACGATAGATCTGCGGGTTGGGATTCGGTCGCATGTCGAAGCGATATGCGTAGTGTGCACCCGCATCCAGTCCGGCAATGAGGATATGCCACACCTGCCCGGTGCAATTGGAGTGGGGATCGAGCGGGAACGTCATGAGCCCACCGGGTACGCCAGGTTCCATGAGCAACAGCGAGCAACTCGTTGCGTGCTTGGAAAAAATCGAGAAATTGGTGCCGCTGCGGTGCAGCGTCACGCCCAGCGGCAGCGGGCGTCCGCGCTCAATGACATAGATCTTCTTCTGGTTGGTCGAAGTGCTAGTGGCAAGGGATGAATTCTCGGCGGATGTCATAGAACTGCCGCATTGCGGCCTTTGTTGGCATACCAGAAAGTCCGCGGTCGAACAAGTGAAACGTGGCTGTTTTGCTCAAAGTGGCAGACTTGCTAAGGCATCTTGGTTAATTTTTTGAGAGCAGATGCCGCCCGATCCTCGCGTAGAGCTCCACTGCATCCAGCAACTGTTTCTTTTCGATGTACTCACCCTCGGTGTGTGCGACGTGAATCGAACCGGGCCCAATCAGCACCGGCTTGCCCCAATTCGTCAGCGCGGGAATATCGGTTGTGAATGCCGCGACCATGGTCTCAATGTCAGGCACCGTTTCAAGCTCCATGAACGGAATCTCAAGAATAAAGTTGGCTTCTGCTTTGCCGTCGACGGCCTCAACGATCTGCCGCCGTATTTCTTTGGTCGGCCCCACTAGTCGAATGAGCAGGTTCGCTGCGGCATGATCCGGAATCACGTTGGGAGCACGTCCTCCTTCGATCAGACCAATATTCATCGTGCAAGGCCCGGCTTTGGGATGCTGAGGCAAATTGATTTTGCGAATCCTCTCCAGCGCATCGAGCAGCTTCTCGATTGCCGACTCGCCAAGCTGCGGATATGCCGAGTGCGCCATGCGACCTTTCGCAACCACCTCTACCCGTAGCGTCCCTTTCGACGCCAGAGCAATCCGGTTCTCCGTCGGCTCGCCATTGATGAGAAACTTTGCTCCGCGCGGGTCCAAATTTGCCCTCTGTGCGCCTTGACTGTCGCGCTCCTCACCAACCAGGAAAAGTAATCCAGCGTGAATGCCGTCTGCTTTGAGCTTCTCGGTTGCCGCAATTTGCGCCACCATAATGCCCTTCGCATCGCAAGATCCCCGTCCATATATTCGCTTGGCCGTTTCGCGGGAAGAGACATGCGGAGGAACCGTGTCCATGTGGGTTGAAAACACCAGTTCTGGCCGCGGCGTACCCGAGTGCCTGGCCCACACGTTGAAACGATCGCCTTCGACAGGCATCTTTTCGACCTCATAGCCTAATCGCGTAAGTTCGTCGGCGATGGCAGCGCCTATAGTGGCTTCGTTCCCAGTAATCGATTCGATATTGATGAGCATGTGAGTGAGGGCGAACAAGTCCATGTGGGCAGAATATCGCATTGCTGGAGCAAGAACGTTATGGCCAGCTCTTGAAACGTTCAACAGAACTACTCGACGAGAGACGCTGCAGCCTGCGCACGCGAGCGCCGAACCGTCCAGCCATAGATGAGCGGGCCAAGGACAACCAACCCGCCGAGCAGCGCCGAGACCAAATAGTCGTCTCCCGCGGCACTGTGGAACTCTCCACGATAGAAGCCCAGGGCTACGAGTAGCATAGGGCCGAGGCCCAGCATCGAGACTCCAAAGATCCCGCCGGGAACCTGGAAAAGGCCGCAGCAGATCAGGCTCCTTCACTCGTAAGCGGATCAACGCAAGAAAGCTGAGCAGCAGTGCAAAGCCATAGATCAACACGTCGAGTTCTACCAGCCGATCGAACCCGAGGAGCAACGATACCGCCCACGCTATACCGCAGACCACAATCGAAACTGTGGGCGCACCCGTGATCGGGGCGCACCTCGACAAAAGAGAGGGCAGGTAACCATCTTCGGCCAGCACCATTGGCAAACGCGAGTATGACATCATTAGCGCGTTGATCATGCCCAAGCCGCAGACGAGGCCTCCGGCGATAACGAGATGGCTGAGCCATGGTCCTCCGATCTGGGTTGCGGCATCCGTCCATGCCCCGGTGGTTCAGCCATCCGGATTGACACCAGCCCAGGCACTAGCGCCCACCGCCAACACATATGTGGTAATAACCAGTAACGTCACCGTCGCCAGAACTCGCGGATAGGTTTTCTGCGGGTCTCGCACTTCGCCGGCGATCGTCGAAGCGGCATTCCATCCCATGTAGTTCCACATCGCTACCAGCAGTCCGCCGATGACGTCAGTGTGTCCTGTTGTCGCGTGCGCGGGGAACGAGACAGGCTTGTGCAACGCGGCAAGGGCAATCAGCACCACAAACGGTCCGAGCAAGGGAATAGACAACCACACCGATCCTCTGCCGACTGCCTTAGTGCCACGGATGTTCCACAACGCCGACGCCACAATCACGATCGATGCTTCGCCAGCCTTCAATAGCGCTAGGCCAAATGCGTCCGAAGTAAAGCACAAAAGATCGTGGCGCAGATGGCCATGTCGAAGATGCTGGCCACCATTGAAAGCCACGCGTCGAAGAATCCCCAGAATGGTCCCAGCGCGCGACGAACCCAGACGTAGTACCCACCTTCCTCCGGAATTGCAGAGGACAGTTCAGCTTCCATTAGCGCCGTCGGAATACTCCACAGAATTGGTGTGAGCAGAAGGAAGACAAAAGTGCGTGTGTAACCCGCCTTTGCGACGAGTTCTTCCAGTCCATACGGGCCTCCGGCGACCATAAAGTAAGTCGCGGCGACCAGCGGCAGAAAGGTCAGAACGCGCTGTGTTTTCCCACAGTCACGGCTCATGAGTGGAGAGAGAATAACAAAGTACGTTTTGGCTATTTTTTCGTGAGCTGCGCTTCTGCAAATTCTGCCGCGAAAATCCGTTCCAGCGCGTTCCGGCGATCCTCGAACATCGAGCTCATCATGCGTTGGAAGAGCAGCTTTTCCAGTATGCTCCCTACCACTCCAAATCCGATTTCGTACTCGACTTCATCGCCAACTAATGTGCCGTCGCGTCCGTCGATGCTCTTGGCTTCAAACGTGTGCGTATGATGCCACGATTTGAATGGGCCTTGTTTCTGTATATCGCTGAAATACTCGTTGTACGAGAACTCGGTGATCAACGCGACCCAGCGCTCATGAATTGGGATATGAGGGATGGCGCGAAATTTGAGGTGGATTTCCGTTCCGGCGCCCGCCAGGCGCTCAAAGCCCTTGGCACGCTGGTCCTCCAGCAGCCGCGGCGGTACGAGGTTGAGCTTGAGGATTTTCGCAGCCCGCGAGGGTGGCATGATGCGCGGCAAATTATGCGGATCGGCAAAAAATGCGAACAGTCTCGGAAGGGGAACCGGAACCCAGTGCTCAGTGAGCAGGCGCTGACTCATGGCGGGATGACACTATAACGCCTCACCTTCAGTCCTCAAAACTCTTGAAACAGGCCATCGAATACTGAGCATTGGCTTAAGTATCAAAAACCCTACTTATTGTGGTCTGCTGATCGAACAACACGATGTTGGAGTTCTCTCGAACCTCCAGCAATTCCACCAAAAATAACAAGAAATAAAGACTTTTCCCCTTGACAAGGCCGCAAAAGGGTATAAACTCCGAACTCAAGAGTGTGGTACAAAGTGGGATATTAGGGGACTTTATGGGCCACCTCGGGGGCTTCTAGAGCGAATTGGTTGAGTTGACCAAAGGCGCACTGAAAGCGGCAAACAGCTCCCCTTTGGCGTGGTTTTTCAGGTTTTCCTCCACTCCCGGTGATTTTCACACCCGGCGCACAAGCGCCGGCAATTATGTTTCGTGGCTCGCACTTAACCCGGCTGGACGACAAGGGGCGGCTCAAAATGCCCGCGGAATACAAGCGTCTGGCCGACGAGAAGTACGGCAGCAAATTCTACATCACCAGTTGGGATGGCAAGAGTGCCAATGTTTATCCCATCCAGGAGTGGGAGACGATCGAGCGCAAGCTGATCGCGCTGCCCACTTTCAACGCTTCGAAGATCAAGCTGTTGAAGCGCACAAGCTATTACGGGTCAGAAGTGGAGTTCGACAACCAAGGGCGTCTGCTGCTGCCGGCAACCTTGCGGGAGTCGGCCGGGTTGAAGGGCGAAGTCTCAGTGGCAGGACGTTTGACGTACCTGGAAGTTCAGAATGCCGACGCACTTCGCGAAGAGGTGCTCGAACCCTTTACGGATGAGGATGCGAAAACCCTGGGCGATCTGGGTATTTAGTGAGGCGGCGGGATCCATTCAACGTCTCGGAACGGGAGTGAATGGACAAAGAGGATTCAAGAGCGGGCGGCACCACAGGGCGCGAACATGGCGAGACGGGCGGCAAGCGGTTTGGCCATGTACCGGTTCTTTTACAAGAAACGATAGATTTCCTGGCCGTGCAGCGCGGCGGGACCATTATCGATTTGACCCTCGGCTT